>Ga0154470_1056_pt1 | contig 1163 bp, 1 predicted proteins | sample RifGroC2_FD_115949 | JGI IMG/M metagenome (GOLD analysis project Ga0154470, IMG submission 115949) | Geobacteraceae bacterium GWC2_58_44 | reverse complement strand
TACGAGAACGGCCAGCCGGTCGGCGGCTACCAGCAGGTCCCGATCATCGTCAACGACCCGCTCACCTACAAGGGGATCACCTTCTACCAGTCCAGCTACGGCCAGTCCGACGAGGGGGTATGGTACTACCTCACCGTCCGCAACCGCAACGGCGGAGAGCCGGTGAAGCTGAAGGCGCGCCAGGGCGAGAGGGTCGCGCTGCCGGGCGGCGCCTTCCTCTCCGTGATGGAGGCGACCATGGACGTGCGTCCGTTCATGAGGGGCTTTGACGGCCCCGGCGCCCAGGTCGAGTTCACCCCCGCAGGCGGCAACTCCCAGCCGTTCGTCATCCTCTCCGACAAGTACGAGTCCTTCAACGCCCAGCACGGCGGCGACCTGTTGATCACCTTCAACGGCATGGACCAGAAATTCTACACCGGCCTGCAGGTCGCCAAGGACCCGGGGGTGTGGGTGGTCTGGCTCGGCTGCCTGCTGATGGTTATCGGTATCTGCATGGCCTTCTTCATGTCCCACAAGAGGATCTGGGCCCGCGTTTCCGACTCCGGCGTCACCCTGGGCGGTTCCGCCAGCAAGAACCCCGCCGGTTTCGAAATCAGCTTCGACGAACTGGTGGAGAAGCTCAACAAGCTGTAAGTCCAAAGGGGCCCGCCCCTATCGCCGCTCTAACTGAATGACCGGAGGGTAATATCGATGTCCAGTTCTTCACTATTCAACGTAACCATGATCACCTATATGGTTTCCACCTGCATATTCTTCGGCTTTCTCGCCTCGCGCAGCAAGCCGGTCGGGCTCGTCGGCACCTACGCGGCGCTCTTCGGCTTCGTGGTGCAGACCGTGGCGATCGGCCTGCGCTGGAAAGAATCCTATGACATAGGGCACGGCCACGCGCCGCTATCCAACCTGTTCGAGTCCGTGGTCTTCTTCACCTGGACCATAGTCATGATCTTCCTGTTCATCGACTTCAAGTACAAGTACCACGCCATCGGCTTCTTCGTGATGCCCTTCGCGTTGTTCGGCATGGCCTGGGCCCAGCTGAGCCTGGACAGCGGCATCGAGCCGCTGGTGCCTGCGCTGCAGAGCAACTGGCTGGTCTACCACGTCATCACCTGCTTCCTCGGGTACGCCGCCTTCGCGGTCGCCTGCGGCATCTCCATCATGTACCT
>Ga0154470_1080_pt1 | contig 5046 bp, 3 predicted proteins | sample RifGroC2_FD_115949 | JGI IMG/M metagenome (GOLD analysis project Ga0154470, IMG submission 115949) | Geobacteraceae bacterium GWC2_58_44 | reverse complement strand
CTGCCTTTGCCATCTCTTTCGGCGTCAGCATCATGTATCTGATCCAGTCGCATTTCCTGAAGAAGCGCCGGCTCGGTCCCATGTTTCAGAAGCTGCCGCCGCTCGACATGCTGGATGACATCAGCTACCGCTGCCTCACCTTCGGCTTTCCCCTGCTCACCTTCGCCATCATCTCCGGCGCCATCTGGGCCGAGACCGCGTGGGGCACCTACTGGAGCTGGGACCCGAAGGAGACCTGGTCGCTCATCACCTGGTTCATCTACGCGGCACTTTTGCACGGCAGGCTCACCACCGGTTGGCGCGGCAGAAAGGCGGCCATGCTCTCCATCTTCGGCTTTGCCGTCGTGCTTTTCACCTTCCTCGGCGTGAATCTCCTGCTGGGGGGGCTGCACAGCTACAAATGAGACGCATCGAGGCGACAGTCGTGTTAGGCTGCGATTCTCAAGAAGGGGCTGGACTTTTATGAATATTATTGTGGTTGGGCTTTCGCACAAAACTGCCGCAGTTGAAATCCGGGAAAAGGTTGCCTTCGCCCCCACCCAAATGGAGAAACCGCTCAACGCCGTGGTGGCGCTTCCCGATATCACCGAGGCGGTGATCGTCTCGACCTGCAACAGGGTGGAGATCTACGCCACCACCCGCGACGTGGCGGGGGGGATGGCCAGGCTGAAGCGCTTTCTTGCCGATTACCACGGTGTCGCACTGGAGACACTGGAGAAGCATCTCTACAGCCATCACGGCGAGGACGCGACGCGCCACGTGTTCCGGGTCGCCTCGAGCCTCGACTCCATGGTGGTCGGCGAGCCGCAGATCCTGGGACAGATCAAGACCTCCTACGGTTACGCCGCCGAGTACAAGAGTTCCGGCATCATCCTGAACCGTTTCCTGCACAAGGCGTTCTCCGTCGCCAAGCGGGTCAGAACCGAGACCAAGATCGCCTCCTCCGCCGTATCGGTCGCCTTCGCCGCGGTGGAACTCGCCAAGAAGATCTTCGGCGAACTCTCCGACAAGACGGTGCTCCTGATCGGCGCGGGCGAGATGTGCGAGCTGGCCGCCAAGCATTTCATCAACACCGGCGTGCGTGGCGTCATGGTCACCAACCGGACCTTCGAGCGTGCCGAGAAGCTGGCGCAAGAATTCGACGCCAAGCCGATCCATTTCGAGGACCTGCTGGACCAGTTGCCGAAGGCCGACATCATCCTCTCCTCGACCGGCGCCCCGCACTTCATCCTGCACGAGAAAGAGGTGGCTGAGGTGCTGCGCCGCCGCAGGATGAAGCCGATGTTCTTCATCGACATCGCGGTGCCCAGGGACATCGACCCGAAGGTGAACGACGTTGAGAACGCCTACCTCTACACCGTCGACGACCTGAACGGCGTGGTGGCGACCAACCTGGAGCAGCGCAAGATCGAAGCGGCCAAGGCCGAGGCGATCGTGGAGCAGGAGATCGGGCAGTTCTTCAAATGGCTCTCCTCGCTGGAAGTTACCCCGACCATCGTGGCGCTCAGGACCCGGTTCGACGAGATCCGCAAGGCCGAGCTTGCCAAGACGCTGGCAGGGTGGAAGGATCTCCCCCCGGGAGCCGAGAAGAAGCTCGAGGCGCTGACCAACGCCTACATGAACAAGCTGCTGCACCAGCCGACCAGCGTGCTGAAGAAGACCGACCAGGGAAACCGCAACGACCTGTACGTCGATGCCCTGCGCAACCTCTTCGATCTCGAGGCGGGCGAGCAGCAGGAGAACCTGATGGAGCTGGACGACTAGAACTGATGAGGGTTGAAGGATGAGGGGATGAGGGGCTTTAGTCATCGTTCTCATCTCTCGTCTCTCATCTCTCAACGTTTTTAGAAAGAAAATCGATTGACAATATAAAGGAGAAAGAACCACATGGCGCTGAAAGAGCTGAGAATAGGAACCCGCGCGAGCCAACTCGCCCTCTGGCAGGCAAACTGGGTCAAGTCGGAACTGGAAAAACGCTACCCGAACATGACCGTTACCCTCACCAAGATCAAGACCATCGGCGACAAGATCCTCGATGTGCCGCTGGCACAGGTGGGCGGCAAGGGTCTCTTCGTGAAGGAGATCGAGGAAGCGATGCTGCGCGGCGAGATCGACATCGCGGTGCACAGCATGAAGGACGTGCCGACCGAGTTCCCCGAGGGCCTCGGCCTCTACTGCATCACCGAGCGCGAAGATCCCCGCGATGCGCTGATCTCCCGCGGCATCAAGTTCGCCGACCTGCCGCAGGGCGCCCGTATCGGTACCTCCGCCCTCAGGCGTCAGGCGCAGCTTCTCAAGGTGCGCCCCGACCTGGAGATGGTCATCATCCGCGGCAACGTGGAAACCCGCATGAACAAGCTGGAAACCGAAGGGCTGGACGGCGTGATCCTCGCTGCCGCCGGTCTGAACCGTCTCGGCTTTGCTGACCACGTGACCGAATACCTGGACACCGAGCTGTCGCTGCCGGCCATCGGCCAGGGGGCTCTCGGCATCGAGTGCAACCTCTCCAACCAGGACGTGAAGGACGCCATCTCCTTCTTCAACCATGACGCCACGAGCCACGCGGTGCGTGCCGAGCGCGCCCTGCTCTGGCGCTGCGAGGGGGGCTGCCAGGTCCCGATCGCGGCCTTTGGCGAAGTGACCGGCGACCAGCTGAAGCTGACCGGCTTCATCGCGTCGGTGGACGGCAAGGTATCCGTCAAGGGGACCATGACCGGTCCTGCCGAAGGGAGCGAAAAGCTCGGCGTGGCGCTCGCCGAGAAGCTCCTTGCCGAAGGTGGCCACGCCATCCTCGCCGAGGTGTACCAGCGCGAAGTCTCCAGGGAGAAGGAAATCCCGGTATAGCTCGCAGCTGAGGACTTAAACAAAAGCATGACCGCAGAGGTCGCTGAGTACGCAGAGAGATCAGACGGTTTGAACCATTCATGTTTCCTCCGTGATCTCAGCGCCCTTTGCGGTAAAACTTTTCTCCTAAGGCTAATGGACCTCCCTTAGCCTTTTGCTGTTTGGTCGGTGGATCCTGGTGCATTTTATGAAAGGTCAAAGAGGGAAAAACGGCTTTGTCTACCTGATCGGAGCGGGACCCGGCGATCCGGGGCTCATCACCGTGAAGGGACGCGATTGCCTGGCCAAGGCGCAGGTGGTGCTGTACGACTACCTGGCAAACGACGAACTGCTGCGCCTGGCTCCCAAGGACGCGGAGCTGGTCTATGCCGGCAAGGTCGGGGGCGAGCACAATCGGGAGCAGAGTCAGATCAACGAACTCCTGGTACAAAAGGCGCTCTCCGGCAAGGTCGTGGCGAGGCTCAAGGGGGGCGACTCCTTCATCTTCGGCCGAGGCGGCGAGGAGTGCGAGGCGCTGGTCGAGGCGGGCATCCCGTTTGAAATAGTCCCCGGCATCACCGCGGCGGTCGGCGCTACCAGCTATGCGGGCATCCCGTTGACCCACCGCGGGATAACCACCTCGGTTGCCTTCGTCACCGGGCACGAAAAGAAGGGGAAGGAAAGCTCGGAAATCGACTGGGAAGGGCTCTCCCTCGGAAGCGGCACCGTCGTCTTTTACATGGGGATCAAGAACCTGCCCCATATCGCCGAGAACCTGCTGGCCCACGGGCGTGCGCCGGAGACCCCGGTGGCGCTGATCCGCTGGGGCACCAGGCCGGAGCAGGAGGTGCTGACCGGCACCCTGGGCGACATCGCCGAAAAGGCCCGTCATGCCGAGTTCAAGGCACCCGCCATAACCGTGGTGGGCGAAGTGGTGAACCTGCGGGAGACGCTGCGCTGGTTCGACAATCGGCCGCTCTTCGGTCGTTCCGTACTGGTGACCCGCGGCGCGGACCAGGCGGGGGAGTTCACTTCCAGGCTGGAGCAGCTCGGCGCCCGGGCTTACTGCTGCCCGACCATCGAGATCGCCCCACCCGACAGTTACCACGAGCTGGACGAGGCGATCCTAGGCCTCGACAGTTTCCACTGGATCATCTTCACCTCCTACAACGCGGTGAAGTACTTCTTTGCCAGGCTCGCCGAGCATGGGCTCGACAGCCGCGCCCTGGGCCGTTGCCGCGTCTGCGCCGTCGGTCCCAAGACCGCTGCGGCGCTGGTCCCGTTCGGGATACGTGCCGACCTGGTCCCCTCCGATTACAAGGCCGAAGGGGTGATCGCCGCTTTTGCCGAGATGGATATCGACGGCAAGTGGCTGCTGTTTCCTCGGGGTGACCGGGCGCGGGAAGTGATCCCGGAGCAACTGGCCGGCATGGGAGCGCAGGTGATCTCTCCGGTCGCCTACGCCAATCACACCCCGGACGAGATTCCCGAAGAGGCGCTGCGGGCCCTTGAGGAGCGGCGGGTTGACTGCGTCACCTTCACCTCCTCCTCCACCGTGCAGAACCTGGCCGCCATCCTCGGCGAGAACCGTTTTCTGCACCTGATGGCTGGAGTGTGCGTCGCCTCCATAGGACCGGTCACCTCCAAGAGCTGCCGGGAGCTGGGGCTTGAAGTGCACGTCGAGCCTGCCGAGTACACCCTCGATGCCCTGGCCGCGGAGTTGATCGCCCATTTTGCAGGGCAGAAAAAGTTTGCTTCATAGGCGCGATTATTTTCGAAAAGGTACCTCACCGCATAACCCAAAGGAGAGATCAATGTTCTACCCACTGTACAGAGCGAGACGGATCCGGGGCAAAGAAGTCTTCAGAAACATGGTCAGGGAGACCTCCATCTCCACTAACGACCTGATATACCCGATGTTTTCCGCCTTCGGCAAGGGGATCAAGAAAGAAATCTCCTCCATGCCCGGGATCTACCAGCAGTCCATCGAGAACATCGTCGAGGAGGCGCAGGAAGCCTACGAGTTGGGCGTTCCCGCTGTCATCCTGTTCGGCATCCCCGAGCAAAAAGACGCCATGGGGAGCGACGCCTATTCGGACACCGGCATCATCCAGGAGACGATCCGGGCGCTCAAGAAGAACGTGCCGAACCTGGCCGTCATCACCGACGTCTGCATGTGCGAGTACACCGACCACGGCCACTGCGGCGTGATCAAGAACGGCG
>Ga0154470_1060_pt1 | contig 5522 bp, 3 predicted proteins | sample RifGroC2_FD_115949 | JGI IMG/M metagenome (GOLD analysis project Ga0154470, IMG submission 115949) | Geobacteraceae bacterium GWC2_58_44 | reverse complement strand
GGAGGAGGATGCTACAGATCCTTGAGCGGCGCCTGCCAGGCGGCTTTCAGCTCTGCCAGGTCGGAGCGGACCACCACGGCGCCGGACAGGCCGGCAATGGTCAGGGTCGGCTCCTCGGTGACCGCACCGATCTTCGCGCAGCTGGTGCCGGCCATCGCCTTTTCGAACGCCTCGGCCTTCTCGGCACGCACGGTGACGAGGAGCCTGGAAGCCGATTCGGAGAAGAGGAGCACCGCGTCGCTCAGCCCCGCCGCCTCACCCTGGTACGCCACCTTGGCAAGCTCCAGCGAGATGCCGAAGCCGCCGGCAAAGGCGGATTCAGCGGCGGCCACGGCAAGCCCGCCGTCCGAGAGGTCGTGGCAGGATGCGACGAGCCCGGCGTTCAGCGCGCCGTTGTAGGCACGGTAGCTGGCAAGTGCCGCCTTGGCGTCGACCTTGGGAACGCTGTTGCCCACGTACCCTTTCTGCGCCAGGTACTCGGAACCGCCCAGTTCGCTGGCGGTGGCGCCGACCAGGTAAACCTGGTCGCCGGGCCCTTTAACGTCCATGGTGACCGCGAGTCTTGCGTCTTCCATCTTGCCGATGACCGAGAAGAGCAGGGTCGGCGGGATGGAGATCTTGGTGGTGCCGTCGTAGAAGTCGTTCTTCATGGAGTCCTTGCCCGAGATGAGCGGCATGGAGAAGACGGTGCAGTAGTCGTAGAGGGCCTTGTTGGCCCGGACCAGCTGGGCCATCTTGTACGGGCCGTCCGGCGTCCTCTCGGAGAGGACCGGATCGCACCAGCAGAAGTTATCGAGACCGGCCACGAGATCGAGCGAGCCGCCGACTGCGACGTAGTTCCTCAACCCTTCGTCGATGGCGTTGGCCGCCATGTGGTAGGCGTCGATATCGCTGTAGCGCGGCGAGATGCCGTGACCTACCACGACCGCCTCGAAGGAGTCGAGGATGGGACGGACCACCGCCGCATCGGAGGGGCCGTCGTTGGAGACGCCGGTAAACGGCTTCACCACGCTGCCGCCCTGCACCTCGTGGTCGTAGCGGCGCACCACGCTCTCCTTGGAGCAGATGTTCAAGGAGGAGAGGAGCCCTTTGAGGTCGCCGGTATAGTCGGAAACTGCCGCGATGACCGGCTCGGCATGCACCGGCTGCTCCCAGCGCGCCGGGATCTGCATGGGCGGAAGCCCCGCGTGCATGAAGGAAAGCGGCAGATAGGCGACGGTCTTCTCGCCGTAGAGCATGTGGAAGATACCGGAGTCGGTGAAGGTGCCGAGCACCGTCGCCTCGACGCCGAAGCGCTTCGCCATCTCCATGAAGCTGTCGATGTTCTCCGGTGGCACGGCAAGGCTCATGCGCTCCTGCGCCTCGGAGATCAGGATCTCCCAGGGGGCGAGGCCCGGGTACTTGAGCGGGGCGAGCGACAGGTCGAGCTGGCAGCCGCCGCACTCCTCGGACATCTCGCCGATGGAGGAGGAGAGTCCCCCTGCGCCGTTGTCGGTGATGAAGCGGTACAGCCCCTTGTCGCGGGCGCGGATCAGGAAGTCGAACATCCGCTTCTGGGTGATCGGGTCGCCGATCTGCACGGCGGAGACCGGCGAACTCTCGGAGAGCTCCTCCGAGGAGAAGGTGGCGCCGTGGATGCCGTCCTTGCCGATCCGGCCGCCGGTCATGACGATCAGGTCGCCGGGGACGATCCTTTTTTGGTGCGACGGCTGGTCCATGATCTTCGCCGGCATGATGCCGGCGGTGCCGCAGAACACCAGCGGTTTGCCGGCAAAGCGGTCGTCAAAGACGATCGAGCCGTTCACGGTCGGGATGCCGCTCTTGTTGCCGCCGTGCTCGACCCCTTCCACGACACCCTCGAAGATGCGGCGCGGGTGCAGGAGGCGCTTGGGGAGTTCCTTCCCGTAGAACGGATCGGCGAAGCAGAAGACGTCCGTGTTGAAGATCAGCTTCGATCCCATGCCGGTGCCGAACGGGTCGCGGTTCACGCCGACGATGCCGGTCAGCGCCCCGCCGTAGGGGTCCAGCGCCGAAGGGGAGTTGTGGGTTTCCACCTTGAACACCAGCGACCAGTCGTCGTTGAAGCGGATCACGCCGGCGTTGTCCTTGAAGACGGAGAGGCAGTAATCCTTGTCGCCCAGCGCCGCGCGCACGTCGGCGGTGGTGCGCTGGATGTAGCTCTTGAACAGGGAGTTGATCTTTTCGCGGTTCCCCTCGCCGTCCTCGTAGTCCACGTCGGCGGAGAAGATCTTGTGCTTGCAGTGCTCGGACCAGGTCTGGGCGAGCGCCTCGAGTTCCACGTCGGTCGGTGCCGCGCCGAGCCCCACGCCCTGGCGCATCTCGCGCACCTCGGGGTCGCGATAGTGGGCCTGGATGATCTTCATCTCGTCCAGGGTGAGCGCCAGCACGCCGTCGCGGCTGATGCGCATCAACTCCTCGTCGGAAACCTCGAGGTCCATCTGGTTCACCTCGATGTTCGCCTCCACCTGCACCCTGGGCACGAAGGCGGCGACGCCCCCCTGCGCCTTGAACGCGGCGGCGTCCAGGATCTGGTAGCGCTGGATCAGGGTGTTGCACAGAAGGCCGGTGGCGATCTTCTCGGCGTCGGCGCTAGTCAAGGCCCCGGAGATCAGGTACTGCACCGAGGTGTACACTCCCTCCCCTGCCTTGAGCGGGCGTCCGAGCAGGTAGCCGATCGCCTCTGCGGCGGTGCGGCCGACGTTGTCGGTGACGCCGGGACGAAAACCAACCTCGACCAGAAAGTCGAAGCCGGAGGCGGCGGGCTTGTCTATGGTGAAGTGCTGGATGACCGGGTCGCTGAAGGGGCCGGCGGCGGCTTTGGTCAGATCGTCGGCGCTCAGGGCTGCATCGACCGTGTAGACGTCGATGGTGCGGACCTGGTCGACGCTAAGATGCAAAAAATGCTCGATCTCGCGCTTGATCCGTTCGCCGCGTGGGTCGCGAACCTCGTCCTTTAGGGTGATTTCAATCCTGTGGGGCATTGTTTTCGTCCTTTTGATAGAAAACCGTCCGCGTCGGGTACGGTATGGTGATGCTGTTATCCTGGAAACATTTCGCAATGGCGCAGTTGATCTGGTCGGTGGTGGCGAAGATTTTCGTGTGATCCGCCACCCAGAAGAAGAGCGAGAGGTTGAGAGCGCTATCGCCGAAGTTAGCGAAAAATGCCTCGGGCGGCGGGTCGGAGAGCACATCCGGGACCCCGGCCGCGCACTGCACCAAAAGCTCCTTGGCTTTGGACACCTCCGAACCGTAGCCGATCCCGATGTTGACCCTCCCCTTCCCGCGTAGATCGGGAAAGGCCAGGTTGATCAGGGTCGAGTTGCACAGCTCGGCGTTGGGGATGATCAGGAAGGTGTTGTCCATCCCCTTGATCTTGGTGCTCCTGAGGCCTATGTCGACCACGTCGCCGACCTGGGTGCCGAGCTGGATCCGGTCTCCGATCCTGAAGGGACGGTCGATCATCAGGGTGAAACCGGAGATCATGTTGGCCAGGGTATCCTTGGCGGCGAGGCCTATGGCGAGGGAGCCGACGCCCAGGGCCGTCACCAGGGAGAGGATGTCGTAGTTGAAGTGCTTGAGCGTGATGATCAGTGCGATGAGGACCAGGAAGATGGTGCAGAGCTTCTCGACCAGAGGCATGATCTGCCGGCTCACCTCCGCGCCCGCCACCCTGCTGCCGTAACGCTGCAGCATCTCGTCCATCACCCGGTAGGCTATGGTGGTGAGGATGGCTATGTTCACCACGAACAGGAAGCCTGAGGCGATGACGCCGATCTTCTCGGGAAACGGCAGGCGCTTTATTGCCAGGTAGAGACCGGCACAGTTGACCAGCAGCATGGCCGGCCCCGACACCCGCGCCAGGATCCGGTCGTCAAGATCCGACTCCGTGAAGGCGCAAAGACGGGTACCTATCTTCGCCAAGACCAACTGCACGAGCCTGGACAGGAGGTAAAAGCCGGCAATGATGCCGGCTGAAATGAGCGACTGCTTGGCCCAGAAGAGGAAGAAGGGATCCATCTCGTTGGGCGTCAGGTAGTACAGGATGCTATCCACCAAAGACCCTCGTGAAAATGGTATCGACATGCTTCAGATGGTAACCGAGGTCGAACGCCTCCTTGACTTCCTCGGCGGACAGGTAGCTCCCGACCTCGGCATCGTTCAGCAGTTCGGTCTGGAAGTCCTTACCCTCTTCCCACACCTTCATGGCGTTACGCTGCACCAGGGAGTAGGCCTTCTCGCGGGAGGCGCCCGCCTCGGCGAGCTTCAGGAGCACCCGCTGCGAGAAGATCAGGCCGCGCATCTGGTTCAGGTTGCGCAGCATGTTTTCCGGGTAGATCACCAGATTCTCGATCAGGCCGATGGCGCGGTTCAACATGAAGTCGAGCAGCACGGTGGCGTCCGGGCCGATGATCCGCTCCACCGAGGAGTGCGAGATGTCGCGCTCGTGCCAAAGCGGGATGTTCTCCATGGCGGAGACCGCGTAGCCGCGGATCAGGCGCGCCAGGCCGGTCAGGTTCTCGGACAGGACCGGGTTCCGCTTGTGCGGCATCGCGGACGACCCCTTCTGCCCCTTGCTGAAGAATTCCTCCGCCTCCAGCACCTCGGTGCGCTGCAGGTGCCTGATCTCGACGGAAAACTTCTCGATGGAGGAGGCGACGATCGCCATCGTGGTGAAGAACTCGGCGTGCCGGTCGCGCTGCAGCACCTGCGTCGAGCAGGGCGCCGGGGTGAGCCCCGCCTTCTTGCAGACGTACGCCTCGACCTGCGGGTCGATATTGGCGAAGGTGCCGACCGCGCCGGAGAGCTTGCCGTAGGAGATGGTGGCCAGCGCCGATTCCATCCGCGTCAGGTTCCTCGCCATCTCGTCGTACCAAAGGGCCATCTTGAGGCCGAAGGTCACCGGCTCGGCGTGGATGCCGTGCGAGCGTCCCATCATCGGGGTCATCTTGTGCTCGAAGGCGCGCACCTTGATCACCGCCATGAGCCTTTTAACGTCGGCGATGATCAGTTCGGCAGCCTCCTTGAGCAGCATGGCGAAGGAGGTGTCGAGCACGTCCGAGGAGGTGAGTCCCAGGTGGACGAAGCGCGAGTCGTCGCCGATGTAGTCGGCGACCGAGGTGAGGAAGGCGATGACGTCATGCTTCACGGTGCGCTCGATTTCGTCGATGCGCTCCACGTCGAAGTTCGCCTTGGCCCTGATGCGGGCCACCGCCTCCTTGGGGATGCGCCCCATCTCGGCGTGCGCCTCGCAGGCGTAGATCTCTATCTCCAGCCACTTGCGGTAGCGGTTTTCAGGTTCCCAGATGCGGGTCATTTCAGGACGGCTGTAACGTTCGATCACGACTTCCCCCTTGCGTGCTTTGCTATTGGTTAATGCATTCCAGAGTGAGATTAATTGGTTTTGGGACAGTTTTACGAGGTTAAGGTTGAGGTTAAGAAAGTCTTTTCTCAACCTTAACCTCAATCTTAGCCTGGCTGCTCAGATGTCGAGCAGCCCGCTG
>Ga0154470_1058_pt1 | contig 7453 bp, 3 predicted proteins | sample RifGroC2_FD_115949 | JGI IMG/M metagenome (GOLD analysis project Ga0154470, IMG submission 115949) | Geobacteraceae bacterium GWC2_58_44 | reverse complement strand
CTTCGCCAGGGGCTGCTTGACGAGATAAAGCGTCTCAGACGATTCTCCAACCGGGGACTGTGGGCGCTTTCTCTGTTTCTTCTGGTCAGCACGCTCGCCTGGCGCGACTTCTGGTTCCTGCCGCCGGCCCAGCAGATCGTCGCCTCCCTGGGCGCCCCGCCGACGCCGCTCGTGATCAGCCTGGTGCTGGTCCTCTACACCTTCTCCGCCATCATCCTCAGCCTGTCCCGCATGATGTCCGGGATCCGCCACTCCAGCAGCTTCTGCCACGTCGGCTACCTAGGCGTATTCTATCTCTTCTACTATTTCGCCGAGGCGCTCGCCGACAACTACTGGGCGGTGTTCGGCGCCGGTTTCACCATCCTCTGCATGGAAAGCTACCGCATCTGGACCTTCTGCAGCGAAAACGTCACCAAGAAGCTCGAACAGCTCGCCTTCCTGGACCGGACCGGGCGCATGCCGCCCGAGGAAGAATCCCTCTACGATTGAACCAAAACGGCTTTCTCAACTCCTGACTCAACTCTCCGCCGCCTGATACTTCTCATAGCTGCCGCACGGCTGCCCCGTCTTCATGCGCGGCACGTCGAGCACCGTGTATATGGTGCAGCGCCCCTTGAGATGGAGCTTGCAGTCCTCGAAGCTGCAGACCACATAGGCACGGTCGTTGGGTCCCACCAGTACCTGATCCAGCTTGTTCACGATGTCACTGTTTGTGCCGGCCAGAGCGGCGGCCTGTGCCAGTTTGTCGTCCATGGTTTTCCTCTCTTAGAAAATGTAGTGGCATTACCAGCCCGACCAGTGACTGTTGTCGGCCCCCAATGGTACAGTGCTACCCTGTTCTTGGCAAGCGCGCTCAGCAGCAAAAAAGGCCCCGGTCGTTTAACCGGGGCCTTTTTGTTTTCCAGCAGCTTCGATCCTCAAAGGATTCGCTATCCCTTCTCCACCGTGACCTCGACCAGGTTGCAGCCCCCCTTGAGGAGCGCGTTCGCGTTCAGCGCCCTGAAGTGCGACGGTGCGAACAAAAGGCCTGGCTGCAGCTTGGCGCTGATCCTGGCGGGCGCGGTCAGGGCGCCGGTCCCGGAGCTCACCTTGACGGCGGCGCCTTCGACGACGCCGAGCGCCGCCGCATCGGCGGGGTGCAGTTCCACGAAGCCCGCGGGCGATACCTCGAGGTTGGTCGCCGAGCGGGTGGTCGAGGTGCCGTTGTGGAACCCGATCGGACCGACCAGCAGCTGGAACCTCGGCTGCGCCGCCTGGGCGACCTTGGCTACCGGCGCCATGGCCGGCTCTCCCTTGGCCCGGGCGCTTTTCAGGATGCCGTCGCGGGAGCCGTCGAAAGGCGCGTAACCCTTGGCGAGCGCCTTGATCTCGTTCATGAGCGAAGCGGGAGCGACCGGCGGCACGGAGGAGGTGAGCCTGGCGTAGAGATCGGCCAGGATGGCCCAGTCTTCCCGGGCATTGCCAGGTGCCTGCACCGCCTTGAAGATCGCCTGCACCCGGTTGTCCGTCGAGGTGAAGCTGCCGCTCTTCTCGGCAGCCGCGGCAGCGGGGAAGACGACGTCGGCGTACTCGAGCGAATCCCCTTCGAAGACGTCCTGCACGATCAGCAGCTCGAGCTTCGCGAGCGCCTTGCGGATCCTCTGGTTGTCCGGGAAGCCGGCCAGGTCGCAGCCAAGGAGGTAAAGCGCCTTGATGCTCCCCTGCTCGATCCCCTCGACGATCCCCCAGAGGTCCTTGCCGGGGGCGGCCGGAACCTGCCCGCCCCAGCTCTTGGCGAGCGCGGCGCTCCCTTCGGCTAGACTCTGCGGCCCCGGCAGGGTGTCGGGCGAGACCCCCATGTCGAGAAGGCCGACCGTGTTGTTCTTGGCGTCGATCGGGAACAGCCCCCCGCCGCCGTCAAGCGCCGAACCGGTCAGGACGGCGAGGTCGGCGAGTGCGGTGATCTTGGTCGCCGCGTCGCGGCTGCGGATCAGGTCGCTGCCGAAGACGATGGCGACCCGGCTCTTGCCGGCGATGAGAGCTGCCGCGTCCCTGATGGCCGCCTCGGCGATGCCGGCCTGCCGGCAGAGATCGTCGATGGAGAGCTGTGCCAGCGCCTCCTTGACCGCCGCGACCCCGGCGGGAATCGCCCCGCCCGCCTCGTCGATCGCCTTCATCAGAGCGTAGATGACGGCGAGCTCGCTCCCCGGCAGGTTCTTCAGGTGCACGTTGGCGAATTTCTTGAGTTTCACGTCGCGCATGTTGACCAGCACGAGTTTCGCGTCCTTCTTGGTGGCCGCCTTGATGACCCGGTATTCGGTCCCGGTCGCCTCGGCGTTCAGGTCGCAGCCGAAGACGACGATCGCCTGGGCGTCGTCGAGCGCGTCGATGCAGCTGCTCGCCCCGGTGAAGCCGAACCGGTGCAGCATCTGGGCCTGGGCCTGGGCGAAACCGAGACGCGCCTCGGAGTCGATGTTGTTGGTGCCGACCGCGACGCGCAGCAACTTCTGGAACAGGTAGTTCTCCTCGTTGGTCACCCTGGGGGAGCCGAGGCCGGCCACGGCCGTCCCGCCGTCGCGGGCGACGATCGCCTGGAGCCTTTCCGCCGCGACCGACAGGGCGCCGGTCCAGTCCGTCTTCGCCAGCACGCCGGAATCGCCGCGCAAAAGCGGATCGCTCAGGCGCTCTTCCGAGTTCAGGTAGCGGTAGCCGAAGCGGCCGTTGATGCAGAGGTTGCCGTTGTTGAAGGTGTCGTCCTCGCTGGTGACCCGCTCGACGCGGCCGTCCTTGGCGTGGTACTCGATCTGGCAGCCGTTGCCGCAAAAGGCGCAGACGCTCGCCACCCGGCTGAAGGACCAGGGGCGCCCCTTGAACTTGAACGGCTTGGAGAGGAGGGCGCCGGTCGGGCAGGCCGCGATGCAGTTGCCGCAGAACTCGCAGTTGAGCGGCTTGCCGTCGACGGTGTCGATGATGGTCGCCTCCCCCTTGTTGACGACGGCGATGGCGTCGCAGCCGACCACCTCGTGGTCGACCTTGACGCACTTCTCGCACAGGATGCAGCGGTTCGGGTCGCTTTCGATGAGCGGCCAGTCGTGGCGGATCGGGCGGCGCTCCAGGAGGGCGGAATACTCCTGCTTGGTGGCGTTCAGGCCGTAGCAGGCGTCCTGCAGGTCGCACTCGCCGCCGGCGTCGCACACCGGGCAGTCGAGCGGATGATTCACCAGCATGAGCTCCATGATCTTGCGGCGCGCCTCCTTAAGGGCCGGGGTGTCGGTGGTGACCGAGATCCCTTCCTTGACCGGCGTGTTGCAGGCGGTCATGGTGCGGTCCACCCCCGCGACCTCGACCGCGCAGACGCGGCAGGCGCCGGTCGGGGAGACCTTCTGCAGCCAGCAGAGCGTCGGGATCTTGATGCCGACGCTTGCCGCGGCCTCCAGTATGGTGGTACCGCCTTCGACCTGCACGCTTTTGCCATCAATGGTTAAGCTGACCATATAAAAACCCCAGTTTTCCTGTTATTGAATTGAATGAGTTGCCCTTCGAGCGGCACCCGGCCCTAAACGGCGACCATGGCGACCCGGTAGCAGCGCAGGCAGCGTTCCGCCTCGCGCACCGCCTGGCTGTTGGCAAAGCCGAGCTCAACCTCGCAGTAGTTCTTGTAGCTCGCCCTCTCCTTGCCGTGCACCTCGCCCTGGTGCTCGCGGGCGGCGCTGTCGAGCCAGGCGACCGGCTCGTTCTTGTCGTAGACGCCGAAGTAGCTGAGGATGTCCTCCATCCGCTCGGCGTCGGTGAGCGACACTCCCTCCCCTTCCAGGTAACGGGCGATCACGTTGGCGGCGCGGTGCCCGGAGCCTACGCACGCCACGACGGTGAGCGGGCCGATCTCGGCGTCGCCCCCGGCGAAGACGCCGTCGCAGTTGGTGATCAGCGTCCTGGAGAGGTCGTTCCCCATGCCGTCCTTCAACGCCTTGCCGTCGGCGCCGTGCAGCGGCACGTACTTGGTGACGATGGTGCTCCATTTGGTGGTGTCGATCCCCGCTTCGGCCGGGATGAAGGAGAGGTCCGCATCCTGGCCGATGGCCGGGATGATGGTGTCGCACTCGATGATGAACTCGGAGCCGGGCACCGGTTCGGGACGGCGACGGCCGGAGGCGTCCGGCTCTCCCATCGCCATCTTGATCAGCTCTACGCCGGTCACCTCGTTCTTCTCGTTGGCGACGACCCGGGTCGGCAGCACCTGGAACTCGAAACGGACTCCCTCGTCGTCGGCGCCGTCCACTTCCCAGATGTCCGCGGGCATCTCCTTTCTGGAGCGGCGGTAGACGAGGACCGACTCCTCGGCCCCCTCCCTGAGCGCCACCCTGACGCAGTCGATGGCGGTGTTCCCCCCCCCGACCACGAAAACCTTCTTCCCCATGCCGGTCGGAAGACCGAGGTAGACGTTCCTCAGGAAGTCGATGCCGCCGGTCAGGAATCCCTGGTAACCCTTGTCTTCCCCCTCGACCCCCATCGGCTTGGAGCGGTGCGCGCCGGGCGCCAGGAAGACGGCATCGAATTTCTTACGCAGCTCGTCAAGGGTGATCTCCTTGCCGACGCGGGTGTTGTAGATGATCTCCACGCCGAGCGCCGAGATGATGTCGATGTCGCGCTGCAGCAGGTGGCGCGGCTGACGGTACGGCGGGATGCCGACGGCGACCATGCCGCCACCCAAGGGGAGCGCCTCGTAGATGGTGACCGGGTACCCCTCGAGCGCCAGATAGTAGGCGGCGGCGAGACCGGCGGGGCCGGCGCCGACCACGGCGACCTTCTTCGACTTCCTCGCCTTTGGGACCATCGGCGGCACCTGGCCGTGCTGCCACTCGTAGTCCGAGGCGCTGCGCTTCAAGGTCATGATGCTGATCGACTCGTCCACGTTCTTCCTGCGGCAGGCGGTCTCGCAGGGGTGCGGGCAGACCCTGCCGCAGACCGAGGGGAGCGGCATCGAGTCGCGGATCGCGGCGAGCGAATCGCCGAAGCGGTAGTCCTTGACCGCCTCGATGTAGGCCGGGATGTCGATGTGCGCCGGGCACTTGTCCATGCAGGGGGCCGTGTACTTCTCGATGTAGCGGAAGTCGGAGGAGAGGCTTTTCGCGCCGCGGATGTAGTTCAGGAAGGCGTCGCGGAAGTGGGTCACCGCGTCGATCACCGGCACCGAGGAACTCGGGCAGAGCGTGCACTTGGCGTGCTTTAGCACCTCGCCCAGATCGAGGATGGTGTCCAGGTCCTTTTCGGAGCCGCGCCCCTCGATGATGGCGAGGAGCGCGTCCATCATGACGCGGGTCCCCTTTTTCCCGGGGGTGCACTTGCCGCAGACGTACCTGGTCTGCACGCGCTTCATGTACTCGGCCACCATGGCGGGGATGTCGACATCCTTGTTGTAAAGGATGATGCCGTCCCAGCCGATGAAGGCGGAAAGCGGGCGCTCCCCGTCGTAGGTGACCGGAAGCTTGAAGGTGGTCGCCTTCGCCTCGCCGCCTTTGCGGTTATCAACTATGCTTCTGCCCCAGCTGGAAAAAACCACCTCTGCCACTTAGGCCTCCGAAATAGCTGTAAAAATTCGCCGCTTTATAGGCTAAATTATTACATTTATTATGTAAATTGTACCGGTCAGATTGTATACAGTATCCAGTTTTTACCACATCACACTGCTCTAATCAAGTGAAAAATCATACGGAGAATCGCCGCTGTAGAGCGATAAACAGCGCCACGGCCGATCCGTGTATACGCGCGGCGAGCGCCGTCCGCAATTAGTTGTTGTTTTTAACCCGAATCCGCCCTACCATCTCGGCAGCCCGGCCTGCGACCGGCGCCGAGGTCGGGGGGGGCCGCACTCCCTCTCCTCCCGTTTGGCGACGTCAGCTCAAAACACTAAATTTTTGCCGGAGCTTGCCGATATCATTAAAAGTATCGACCAGTGACGCCAACCACGCGGCAGCGCCAATCCGGAGGAGGTCATGCAGAGTAATCATCTTGACGGGACCGGCCTGACGCTGCAACTGAGCCCCGACGCGCGGCTGCTCTTAGCGGTCTTTGCCCCTCTGGCCGGCAGGCGGGCCGTTGACGCGCAGCAACTGCACGAGGCGATCGAGGCGGAGGGGCACGGCGAGCTGTTCGTCTCCGAGGACGCCCTGGGGCAGCTAGTGCAAAGGAGCGCCGTGTCGCCGATCGGCTTCACGCTGCAGATCGGCGAAAGGCTCGATGCCTCGCTCGCCATCCAGCTCTCCGAGGACCAGATGTCGGCGACCATGACGATCGACCCGGCGCAGGGGGGTCGGAAGATCGACATGGAGGCGGTCGAGTGGGCGCTCGCGGAGCACGGCGTCGTCTGCGGCATCCTGTACGACGAGATCAGGGGGGCGCTGCAGGAGGGGCGCGCCTCGAAGCTGCCGATCGCCTCCGGCCCGCTGCCGGTCCCGGGCGAGGACAGCCAGTTCATCAGCCTGATCCCGGAGATGGCCACCCAGGCGCCGCAGCTCTCCGAAGAGGACACGGCCGACTACCGCAACCTGGGGGAGATAGTGAGCGTAAGCCTCGGCGACCCGCTCATGCGCCGCAGCCGCCCGACCGCCGGCGTTGCCGGGATGACCCTGCTCGGCCGCGAGCTGCCGACCAGCGACGGCGTCGACATCCCCTTTGCCGACAACCTGACCGGCATCGCCTGCGATCTCAAGGACTGCGACCTCCTGGTCGCCGCCATCTCAGGCTACCCGGTCATCGTCCCCCGCGGCGTCATCGTCGATCCCGTGTTCAAGGTGAAGCGGGTCGACCTCTCCACCGGAAACCTCCACTTCAAAGGGTCGCTGGAGATCGCCGGCGACGTCTGCGAGGGGATGGAGGTGACCGCTACCGAAGGGATCACCGTGGGGGGGCTCGTCGAGGCCGCCAGGGTCAAGGCGGGGGGGGACATCGTCGTGAACGGCGGGGTGATCGGCCACGGCAAACCGGCAGCCGGAAAGCCGAACCGGCAGGAGATGGCGCAGATCGAAGCGGGGGGGGCGGTATCGGTGCAGTTCGCCGAAAATGCCGCCATCACCGCCGGGGGCGACATCTTCGTCAAGGAACTCGCCATGCAGAGCGAACTCACCTCGGGGAGCAGCATCCTGGTCGGCGAGAAGGGGGGGCGCAAGGGACACGTCATCGGCGGCTTCTGCCGCGCCGTCACCCTGGTGCACGCCGTGGTGATCGGCTCCCATGCCGGCGTATCGACCGTGATCGAGGTCGGCATCGACCCGGCGCTGAACCGCAAGCTGGAGACGGTGAAAGAGGCCCTCGCCGACAAGGAGCGCCTGATCGAGGAACTGAAGAAGACGCTCGTCTACGTCAGGGAGAACCCGGGGAGCATGGAGCCCGGCATGCTCGGCCTGAAGGAGCGGATCTACGCCAAGTACCAGGGGGAGGTCGCCGAACTGGTCGGTGAGAAGAAGCGGCTGCAGAA
>Ga0154470_1090_pt2 | contig 8160 bp, 16 predicted proteins | sample RifGroC2_FD_115949 | JGI IMG/M metagenome (GOLD analysis project Ga0154470, IMG submission 115949) | Geobacteraceae bacterium GWC2_58_44 | reverse complement strand
CCGCAGCCTTCCGCGAAGCTGATCTCGAAGCTCCTTTCCTCGGCCGTTGCCAACGCCGAACAGAAGGGATGCTCGGACGTGGACAAGCTCTACGTCAAGACCATCTTCGTCGACGGCGGCACGGTCCTGAAGCGTTTTACTCCCCGCGCCATGGGGCGCGCCAGCAAAATCAGAAAACCGACGAGCCACATCACCGTGGTCCTTGCGGAAAAGAAATAGCTAACACGGTTTCGGAGGTGAAGTTTTGGGTCAGAAAGTAAATCCTATAGGGTTCAGGCTCGGGGTTATCAAAACCTGGGATTCCAAATGGTACGCGGAAAAAGATTACGCGAAGCTGCTTCATGAAGACCTGAAGCTGCGCGCCTTCCTCAAAAAGAGGCTGTATCATTCCGGGGTCTCCAAGATCGAGATCGAGCGCGCCGCCGGCAAGGCGAAGATTAACATCTTCACCGCACGTCCGGGCCTCATCATCGGCAAGAAGGGCTCCGAGGTCGAGACCCTGAAGAAGGAGCTGGCCAAGCTCACCGACAAAGAGGTCTACCTTAACATACAGGAAGTGAGGAAGCCCGAGCTGGACGCGCAGCTGGTCGCCGAGAACGTGGCCATGCAGCTGGAGCGCCGCATCGCCTTCCGTCGCGCCATGAAGAAGAGCGTCACCTCGACGCTCAAGTTCGGCGCCAAGGGGATCCGGATCACCTGCTCGGGACGCCTGGGCGGAGCCGAGATGTCCAGGACCGAATGGTACCGCGAGGGGAGGGTGCCGCTGCACACGCTGCGCGCGGACATCGACTACGGCTTCGCGGAAGCCAAGACCACCTACGGCATCATCGGCGTAAAAGTACTCCTCTTCAAGGGTGAAGTGCTCACCGCTAAAAAATAGATCAGGTCATTAGGAGTTTTTTGCGATGTTAATGCCCAAGAAAGTTAAGCATAGAAAACAGATGAAAGGCCGCATGTCCGGCACCCCGCAGCGCGGCGTGTCGCTCGCCTTCGGCGAGTTCGGTCTGCAGTCCACCGAGTGCGGCTGGCTCGACTCGCGCCAGATCGAGGCCGGTCGTATCGCCATGACCCGCTATATCAAGAGGGGGGGCAAGATCTGGATCAGGATCTTCCCGGACAAGCCGCTCACCTCGAAGCCTGCCGAGACCCGTATGGGTAAGGGCAAAGGCTCGCCGGATTCCTGGGTCTGCGTGATCAAGCCGGGCCGGGTCCTTTACGAGATGGAAGGTGTCACCGAAGAGGTGGCGCGCGAGGCGTTCCGCCTGGCGGCGCACAAGCTTCCCCTCACTACCAAATTCATTGCAAGGACGGATCTCAATGAAGGCTAGCGAACTGAAAAATGCGACGGCAGCCGATCTGGCGGCCAAGAGCGCGGAACTGACCAAGGAGCTCTTCAACGTGCGCTTTCAGCTGCACACCGGGCGTCTGGAAAATACTTCTAAGCTTTCCCTTCTCAAGAAGGACATCGCAAGGGTGCAGACCATACTCCGTGAAAAGAGAGGGTAAGGAAGAGATATGAGCGAAAGAGGTAACAGGAAAACCCAGATCGGCGTCGTCGTGAGCGACAAGATGGACAAGACCGCAGTGGTAAAGGTCGACCGTCTGGTCAAACACCCGGTATATAACAAGTACATCAAACGGTCCGCCAAGTACAAGGCGCACGATATTGATAATTCCGCGAAGATCGGCGACAAGGTACTCATCGTCGAGACCCGTCCGCTGTCCAAGGACAAGCGCTGGAAGATCAGACAGATTATCGAGTCTAAAGCTTAAGAGCTTAAGCTGGGAGTGAACAATGATTCAGATGCAGACACTGTTGGATGTGGCGGATAATTCCGGCGCCAAGAAGCTCTTTTGCATTAAGGTGCTGGGCGGCTCCAAGCGCAGGTACGCCGGGATCGGCGACATCATCGTCGCCTCGGTCAAGGAAGCCATCCCGAACTCGAAGGTGAAGAAGGGTGACGTGGTGAAGGCAGTAGTGGTGCGCACCGCCAAGGCCGTGGGGCGTCCCGACGGCTCCTACATCCGTTTCGATACCAACTCGGGCGTGGTGATCAACAACGCCAAGGAGCCGGTCGGCACCCGTATCTTCGGACCGGTGGCCCGTGAACTTCGCGCCAAGAAGTTCATGAAGATCATCTCCCTCGCCCCCGAGGTACTTTAACAACATCCTGGAGAATAACGATGCTGGGCAAAAAGTTACATGTGAAAAAGAACGACACCGTCGTGGTTATCGCGGGTAAGGACCGTTCCAAAAGCGGGAAGGTGGTTTCCATCCACCCGAAGAAGGACGGCGTCATCGTCGAAGGGGTCAACGTGGTCAAGCGCCACACCAAGCCCCGCGGTTCCGAGCAGGGGGGGATCCTGGAGAAGGAGGCCCCGGTGCACATCTCCAACGTGATGCTGCTTTGCGGGAAGTGCAACAAACCGGTCCGGACCAAGATCACGGTTCTGCAGGACGGCAAGAAGGCGCGCTGCTGTGTCAAATGCGGCGAGTCCTTTGATAAATAGATTTGGAGGATTGCAATGGCACGGCTAGCTGAGCTTTACAATAAAGAGATGGTCCCGGCCCTCATGAAGGACCAGAACTATAAGAACATCATGGAAGTCCCCAAGCTCGTGAAGATCGTCCTGAACATGGGCCTGGGCGAGGCGATCCAGAACGTCAAGATCCTGGATTCGGCCGCCGAGGAACTGGGCGCCATCGCCGGGCAGCGTCCGGTGATCACCAAGGCCAAGAAGTCCATCGCGGGTTTCAAGCTGCGCCAGGGCATGCCGATCGGCTGCTCGGTCACGCTGCGCCGCGAGAAGATGTACGAGTTCCTGGACCGTCTGATCAGCGTCTCTTTGCCGCGCGTTCGTGACTTCAAAGGGATCTCCGGCAAGGCCTTCGACGGCAAGGGCAACTACTCCATGGGCGTCAAGGAGCAGCTGATCTTCCCCGAGATCGACTACGACAAGGTCGACAAGATCAAGGGGCTTAACATCACCATCGTGACGACGGCCAAAACCGACGCCGAAGGCAAGGCGCTCCTGAAGCTCATGGGCCTGCCGTTCAGGAACTAAACAAGTTTGGAGGAATTCCGTGGCTAAGACATCTATGATCATAAAGGCTCAGAGAGGCAACAAGTTCAAGGTGCGCGACAAAAATCGCTGCCCCCTGTGCGGCCGCCCCAGAGCCTACTACCGGAAATTTGACATGTGCAGGATCTGCCTGAGGAAGCTCTCCAACCTGGGCCAGATTCCGGGCGTGATAAAATCCAGCTGGTAACAAGTCCGATTTAGGAAAGAGGAGTAGTTTGTATGTGCATGACAGATCCAGTAGCCGACATGCTGACCAGAATCAGGAACGCTGGTATGGCAAAACACCAGAAAGTGGACATCCCGTCTTCGAACCTCAAGGTGAGCCTTGCCACGGTTCTGAGGGCCGAGGGTTTCATAAAGAACTTCAAGGTCATCGCCGACAGCAAGCAGGGGATTCTGCGGGTGTACCTCAAGTTCATCGATGAGAAGGAACCGGTCATCAATGAGATCAAGAGGATCAGCAAGCCGGGCGGCCGGGTCTATGTCAACTCCGACAAGATCAAGCAGGTGAAAAACGGACTGGGCGTTGCCATCCTGTCGACCTCCAAGGGCCTGGTAACCGACAAGACTGCCCGCGAGCTCGGTATCGGCGGCGAAGTGCTCTGCACGGTCTGGTAGTCATTTTTGCTTTAAGGAGCTTTGCATGTCTAGAATTGGAAAACTTCCCATCGCAATCCCTGCGGGGGTGAAAGTCATATATAACGTCCCGGAGATCAGGGTCGAAGGTCCCAAGGGGAAGCTGTCCCGCTCCATCATGGACGGCGTCGCCGTCTTGCTGGACGAGAAGGCGATCACCGTGACCCGCGCCGACGACTCCACCAAGTCTCGCGCCGCCCACGGCCTGACCCGCACCCTGATCAACAACATGGTGATCGGCGTCTCCAAGGGGTTCGAAACCGCGCTCGAGATCAACGGCGTCGGTTACCGCGCCGAGGTCAAGGGCGATGTCCTGAACCTCTCCCTGGGCTTCTCGCACCCGATCAACTTCCAGCTGCCCACCGGCATCTCTGTTGAAGTTGAGAAGATGACCAAGCTCAAGGTGCTGGGGATCGACAAGGAGCTGGTCGGCCAGACCGCCGCCAAGATCCGCGACTTCCGCGGCCCCGAGCCCTACAAGGGCAAGGGTGTCAAGTACGCTGACGAGACCATTCTGAGAAAAGCCGGCAAAACCGGCAAAAAATAGCTTATAGCTAAGGAGAAGTGCCTTGAGTTCTCTAGCCCAAAAACAGGTAGCGCGTCTTAAGAGACAGACCAGGGTCAGGAAGAAGATCACCGGTTCGCCCGCACGCCCGAGACTGAACGTCTTCAAGAGCGCGCGTCACATATACGCCCAGCTGATCGACGACACCACCGGTGTGACGCTCGTTTCGGCCTCCACCCTGGTGGACGAGGTTGCCGAGGGGCTGTCCTACACCGGCAACATCGAGGCGGCCCAGAAGGTGGGCGCCGCCATCGCCAAGAAGGCCCTGGAAAAGGAGATCACCGCCGTCGTTTTCGACCGTAACGGTTTCCTCTATCACGGAAGAATCAAAGCCCTGGCTGAAGCCGCACGTGAAAACGGTCTGTCCTTCTAGGGCAGGTAAGGAGGAATTAGTTTGCTTAAGATCAATGCCAGTGAAATGAATCTTACCGATAGGGTCGTCCATATCAGCCGCGTCGCCAAGGTGGTAAAGGGCGGGCGCAGGTTCTCCTTCTCCGCGCTGGTCGTGGTGGGGGACGGCAACGGTGTCGTGGGCTACGGCCTCGGCAAGGCTAACGAAGTACCCGAAGCGATCCGCAAAGGGGTCGAGCAGGCCAAGAAGAACCTGATCAGGGTTCCCATCGTGGCCGGCCAGACCATCCCCTTCGAGATCCTGGGCTCCTTCGGCGCAGGCAAGGTCCTGATGATGCCGGCCTCGGCAGGTACCGGCGTGATCGCCGGCGGCGCCGCGCGCGCCGTCTTCGAGTCGGCCGGTCTGCACAACATCCTGGCCAAATGCCTGGGTTCCAACAACCCGCACAACGTGGTCAAGGCCGCCTTCGCGGGCTTAAGCCGCCTCAAGACCGCGGAAGAGCTGATGGCGCGCCGCGGCCTGGCTGAATAGAATTCAAGGAGCGTAACATGTCTGCAGAAGTGAAGGTTACCCTGGTCAGAAGCCCCATCGGGCAGTCGGAGAAGATGAGGGGCCGCCTGGCGGGCCTTGGTCTCACCAAGCGCGAGAAGACCGTGACCCTGAAGGACACCCCGGAAGTGCGCGGGATGATCTACAAGGTCGCCCATCTGGTACGAGTCGAAGAGTAATCCCCTAAAGGTGACAATCATGCAATTAAATACCATCAAACCGGCCGTCGGGTCGAACAAGAATAGAAAGCGTATCGGCAGGGGCACCGGCTCGGGCCACGGCAAGACCGCAACCAAAGGGCACAAGGGTCAGAAGGCACGCTCCGGCGGGTCGATCAAGCCCGGCTTCGAGGGCGGCCAGATGCCGATGCACAGAAGGCTTCCCAAGCGCGGCTTCACCCCGCTCACCAAGAAGGTGTACGCCCTGGTCAACCTGTGCCAGCTCGAGATCTTCGAGGCCGGCTCGGTGGTCGATGCTGCTGCCCTTTTGCAGAGCGGCCTGATCTCCGACGTGCGTGACGGCATCAAGGTGCTGGCTACCGGCGACCTGACCCGCGCGCTTACCATCAAGGCTCATAAATTCAGCGCCACTGCCCGCGAAAAAATTACAGCTGCAGGTGGTTCCATCGAGGAGATCTAGTTTTGATAGAAGCCTTCCAGAACATTTTCAAGATCCCTGAGCTCAAAAAGAAAGTGCTTTTTTCGCTGGCGATGCTGGCGGTGTACCGGGTGGGATGTCACATCCCGACCCCCGGTATCGATGCGGTGGCCCTGTCCTCCTTCTTCAAGGCGGCCCAGGGTACTCTGCTCGGGATGTTCGACATGTTTTCCGGAGGGGCTCTGGAGAAGCTCACCGTCTTCGCGCTGGGCATCATGCCCTACATCTCCTCCTCGATTATCTTCCAGCTTTTGACCGTGGTACTCCCCGCCATCGAGAAACTCTCGAAGGAAGGGGACGCCGGCCGCAAGAAGATCATCCAGTACACCCGCTACGGCACCATAGTCTTGGCCGTGGTGCAGTCCTTCGGCATCGCCATCGGTCTTGAGTCGATGCGCGGTCCGGCGGGCGAGCTGGTGGTGCCCAACCCGGGCTGGGGCTTCCGCCTCATGACCGTGATCACCCTGACTGCAGGCACCGCCTTCATCATGTGGCTGGGCGAGCAGATGTCCGAGAAGGGTATCGGGAACGGTATTTCGCTCATCATCTTCGCCGGCATCGTGGCCCGAATCCCGACCGCGCTTTTGAACTCCGTGCGTCTGATCAAGACCGGCGAGCTCTCGCTGTTCGCCCTGATCCTGGTGGCGGCGGTGATGTTCGCGGTGATCGCCGCGGTGGTCTTCATGGAGCGCGGCCAGCGCCGCATCCCGATCCACTACGCCAAGAGGGTGGTGGGGCTTAAGACCATGGGGGCGCAGAGCTCGCACCTGCCGCTCAAGGTCAACATGGCCGGCGTGATCCCGCCCATCTTCGCCTCCTCGATCATCATGTTCCCGGCGACGGTAGGTAACTTCATCAACATCCCTTGGGTGCAGAGCGCTTCCAAGCAGTTGGTCCCCGGCAACTGGCTTTACGAGATTTTTTATGTTGCATTCATAGTCTTTTTCTGCTACTTCTACACGGCTGTGACTTTCAACCCGGTTGACGTCGCCGATAATGTCAAGAAGCAGGGTGGTTACGTTCCCGGGATCCGTCCTGGCAAGGAAACCTCCGACTTCCTGGACGCGGTGCTCACCAAGCTGACCTTTGCCGGTGCCATCTATATCTCGGCCGTCTGTGTGCTCCCTTCGATTCTGATCGGGAAGTTCAACCTCCCCTTCTACTTCGGCGGCACCGCCCTGCTCATCGCCGTAGGCGTCGGCATGGACACCCTGGCCCAGATCGAGGCCCATCTGATTACCCGCAGCTATGAGGGTTTCATGAAGGGCGTGCGCATCCAAGGCAGGAGATAGGTAGACATGACCAATCTGATTCTCCTGGGTCCCCCCGGCGTAGGCAAGGGGACCCAGGCCAAATTGTTAATAGAGAAGTTCGGTATCCCGCAGATATCTACTGGAGATATACTGCGGGCTGCCGTTAAAGAGCTAACCCCGATGGGGATCAAGGCCAAGGGGTTCATGGATTCCGGCGCCCTGGTGCCTGACTCCGTGGTGATCGGCATCGTTGAAGAGCGGCTGGCGCAGCAGGACTGCCTCCAGGGTTTTATCCTGGACGGCTTCCCGCGCACCGTGCCCCAGGCCGATGCCCTGGCCCAGGTGCTCTCCGGCATGGGTCGCGCCATCGATCACGTGATTTCGCTCTCCGTCGACAAGGACGAGCTCCTGAAGCGCCTGACCGGCCGCCGGGCCTGCACCAAGTGCGGAGCAGGCTACCACGTCGAGTACGCCCCCGCCAAGGTCCAAGGGGTCTGCGACGCCTGCGGCGCTGAGCTGTTCCAGCGCGAGGACGACAAGGAAGAAACCATCCTGCGCCGCCTGGCCGTGTACGAGGAGCAGACCGCGCCCCTGATCGCCTACTACGAGGCCGCCGGACTGCTCAGGTCGGTGAACGGACTCGGGACGGTGGAAGGGATCCAGGCCGAGATTGTGGCCCGCATCCAGGGCTAGCCGGTGATCGTAATAAAATCCCGGGCAGAGATCGAGAAGATGGCGGCCGCCGGCAGGATGGTGGCTGAGATTCTGGCCGGTCTCAGGGAGATGGTGGCGCCCGGCGTCACCCTGATCGAGTTGGACGCATTCGCCGAGAGGGAAACGCTGAAGAGGAAGGCGAAGCCAGCCTTCAAGGGTTACAGCGGCTTCCCCTTTTCGCTTTGCTGCTCGGTGAACGAGCAGGTGGTGCACGGCATGCCCTCGGCGCGGGTCCTGACCCCCGGGGACATCGTGAGTCTCGATTTCGGCGTGCTCTACGGCGGGTTTTACGGCGACGCGGCCATCACCCTTCCGGTGGGGCAGGTTTCTGAGGTGGCAAAGCGGCTGAT
>Ga0154470_1016_pt1 | contig 8756 bp, 4 predicted proteins | sample RifGroC2_FD_115949 | JGI IMG/M metagenome (GOLD analysis project Ga0154470, IMG submission 115949) | Geobacteraceae bacterium GWC2_58_44 | reverse complement strand
CGGGAGGGCCGAACGCCGCGCTACATTTTTAACCCGCCGGTTTTAGTACATGTTCGGGAAGCCGCCCACATCAGAACCGTGCGTGAAAGTTTCCCTTCACACGGCTCAAGCACTCACAAAGGAATCTCCCCCAAGGGATACCCGGAACTGAACAGATGATTCAATCCACCAGCCCCAGTCTGTCAGCTTCATTGGTTTAATTCACCTTTCACTGGCCTCTGGCAGTCGCCTGAGGCAATCCTGTAGGAGCGGCATTCCTGCCGCGATAAGCTGCTGCAGAGAATTATGGGGCACTCTCTTGCGTGGACGACATGGCGTCGGCTCGCGAAGCCGTCGCCCTTTTTTGTTGACGGAACGCAAGACAAGTGTAAACGATTGGCTGATGCTGCAGGTCACCCGATAGAAGTATCACCTTGATCACCTGCTGCGTGAAGGGCCTTCACCGCGATATCCGGCACCCGGTCAAAAATAGTCAGCAGTGCAGCCGCAGCTCCTGTAGGCTGTCGCCTGTGTTGCTCCCAATTCTGAAGAGTCTTCACCTTCACGCCGATCATCTGCGCAAACGCCGACTGCGAGGGCCCCGTTTTTTCCCGTACCTGCTTCACGTCGGGCGGAGCCACGGTGAACAGACGCGAGGGGGCCAACTCCCCCCACGCGGTAAAGCTCATCAGGCATGAGCGCAGTAATTTGCCGGGTGAAATGAGGGGTCTCAATAAATTCCATAGCTCTGCGGGTAGTCGCGATTTAAAGGCATTATGGGGCAAAATTATTAAAATGCTTGACATTGGCCGCAACTTAAGCAAGATTCCGTTTGTCTCGGCGTATACAGGTAAGCTCCCATGGTGACGTGCTCTGGGACCACTGCTGATTGGCCTGTTTAACCCTTTAGAGACATCCGAGTTTTGCTTAGTTCGGAGATCTGAATGCATCGTACCCATGTTTGACCATATTTCCCGAAGCCGCTTTCCGGACTATCTCCGGAGCGGCTTTGTGCGTTTCTGTAACTTCGTTCACATCGTTACCATGGTTATGGCATGGTTAGGAGGAGATTATGTCAAGAGCATTTCAGTGGAATGTGACAATAATAGTGGCTATAATTGCTGCTGTATTGAATGTCAGTGCGCCTGCTTTCGCTGCAAGTTCTGACGGTTTTGTCTCTCCCTTGCTTGGGCTGTCTCAAACTGGCACACAAATCAATACAAGCTATCCCGTGAGTGACGGCTACAACGAAACGGCGGTGTCGCCGAGCTACAATGAAGCGGGGACCAATAGCGATACGCTGAAGGTATGGGAAAAAATTCTGAAGTATCATTCAGCGGGGCATACGACAAAGATACACACAACTCTAAAATTAGCCGACAATACCTATGTCATATTAGTATTGGACTCAATCTACTACCCCTCTGATAACTCGTCACAGATTATATATAAGGCGATCAAGACCAATTCATATGGAGACATTTTATGGGAAAAGAATGTATTTAATAAGGGTATAAAGGGATTCTCACCCAGACTCGTTGACATGATCCCTACGTCTGATGGCGGCTTTGCTGTTGCGATAAAGTATGAATATGTCTCCAGTTTATCCGGCGGATATGCATACCTGTACAAGTTGGATTCATATGGCCAGGTGGTATGGTGGAAAGACCTGGGATATTACCAGTATGGCTTAAGCAGCGAATATCATACAGGTTATTCGCCAATGGCCCTTGTTGACTCTTCCGATGGGAATATAGCAGTTATTTGCTCCAATTATACTGGTTGGACCGATTTCTATGCAGGGCAGCATAACTTGCAATTGATAAAATACGGTTACTCCGGAAATCAGTTGTTAAATAAGTCCATCGGAAATAGTAGTGAAAATATCGATTACAATAAAAATACGAAATTATTAGCGCAGAATGGTAGCTACGTATTCATGTATAACCGGACCGATGGGTTGTCTTTGATGGGCATCAACAGTGCGGGAGATATAATCTGGACAAAGGACAGATCATTGAAAACAGGCAAGCAATTAATGCAACTTCCACCAAGCAACTTTCTATTGTTAGAAGCTGATGCTATCAATTCATTGGATTCTGCCGGCAATGTAGAATGGAGTGTCGGTATTGATGGGGTGGCTGGAAATGAACTGATTAAGGCATCCAACGGGTATATCTATGACTTCAGCAACAACAGCAATTATAACATCGCGAAGATCAGCGACTCCGGCTCGGCAGTTTGGACCAAACAAATCGACAATGACTTGTCGGCAAGCACTATTGAAGATTTAAGCAACGGCAGCTTCCTGCTATTCAATGTGGATCTGTCTATGGATTTGAAGATAGTTAAATATATGGTTGAGGGCATATACGGCACTGTCATGGACAACATTACAAAGGCGCCTCTAGAATATGCAATACTTGCATCAGGTAACACTAATTCTGTTACAGACTGGAACGGTAAATACTTCTATGAAATTTCCAGCGGATCAACACATGAAATCGAAGTAAAGCATGAGAGGTATCAAACAGGTCATGCAACCATAACTCTCAACAATGGGGAAATCCTTAAAGTAGATATCAACCTGCTGGTATCACTTTCAGGTACAGTAAGCGACATGTCCACAGGGATCGCCATTCCATATGTGACTGTTGCCGTCACCGGCGGGGCAACGAGGGAGACCGGCTGGAACGGATATTGGGCAATGGGAAGCCTGCCACCAGGCAGTTATGACATCACCTTCACCAAGAGCGGCTACGGGAACCTGACATTGACCGGCGTGGTCGTAAACGCCGGGGAGGAGACCATTCGAAATGTCGGCCTCACCACTCCCGGTGTACTGAGTATCACCACTAGTTCATCTCTTCCTCGCGCCGAAACCGGCACTCCTTATACTCAGACCATCCGTATCAAGGGTGGCAGTTGGCCTTATACCTTCAATGCGGCAAATGGATCGGCTCTGCCACCGGGATTAACCCTGGATTCTGCGTCGGGCACAATTTCAGGTACAGCTATACAAAACGGATCGTTTACCTTCTCCATCGGTGTTACCGATAGCCAGGGAATTTACGCCGAACGGGAATTCAATATTGCAGTTACCACGCTGCTTGCAATTACATCTTCGGGATTTCCCAAGGGCACAACCAATACGAATTATTCCTCCGCAATTACCGCGATCGGCGGCACTCCGCCATATAAATTCGAATCTACCTCGCAACATTTTTATAAAAGCTACGACGTCACCTATGCCAACGGTTTTACCTGGTACGAGGCTAGAGATTATTGTATTCAGGACGGTGGCTACTTGATGTCAATTACTTCATTGGCTGAGAATGCCACGGCAACTTCCAGCCAATCGCAATGGATCGGGTTGACCGATGAGGGACATGAGGGTACATGGACTTGGATAACAGGCGAGGCATTGACTTTTACCAGATGGTCAATTGGCGAACCTAACAGCGGTACCAATTCGAATTGTGCAGTAAATACAGACGGGAAGTGGTTTGATTATAACTGTTCCAATAAACTCGATCGGTTTCATTGTGAGTACGAATATGTCGCACCCAAGGTGTACCTGAGACAAGACGGCACCCTCTCTGGTACTCCAACAGAGTCAGGTTCATATACGTTTACAGCCAGAGTAACTGATGCATCAGGGGACATTGCTGAAAAAGAGCTTACTCTTTTAATTGAAAACGCCCTGGCAATCGCCACCACCCGCCTCAATGACGGCATCACCGGGGCCTCTTTCGATCAGACGCTAACCGCCTCCGGCGGCTCCGGCACCTACACCTGGGGTGTCTACTCCGGAACCCTGCCGCCAGGGCTGTCACTCGACGTGACGACCGGCATGATCACCGGCAATCCAACTGAAGCCGGAAGCAGCATTGTTGTGCTCTCAGTACGGGACGGTATCGGGCGCATCGCCTTGAAGCAATTGACCGTCAACATACTCACCGGGCTGCAAATTGTCACCAGCGTCATGCCCAACGGCTATGCGGGTAACAGCTACTCGGAAGCGGTCCGAATCAGCGGTGGCATCGCCCCCTTCACCTATACCGTCTCAGGAGGAAGCGCACTTCCCGACGGGCTCACCTTGAACCAGAATACAGGCATCATCTCAGGAACTGCCAGCTTCGGCGGCCTCACCAATGTGCAGATAACCGTAGCCGACAGCAGCTTCCCTACGCGGCAAACCAGAGAAAAGATTCTCGGCCTAAGGATCTGGAGCCAGCTCACCATCATCAGCAGCGCCGTCCTCCCCAACGCCAGGAAGAACGTGGCCCTAAGCCCGGTAACCCTGGTAGCCAAGGGGGGAACCTCTCCTTATACCTGGTCGGTATCAAGCGGCTTCCTCCCTGACGGTCTGAGCCTCGATCCGGGGACCGGCAGACTCAGCGGTACGCCCAAGGACCGCGGCGATTTCGTATTCACCATCCGCTGCAGCGACGGCTCGGCTACCGCCGCCATAGTGGAGAAGCAGTTCTTTATCCATATCTCCGACGCGCTTGCGGTGACCACCGGCGCGGTTCCCGGCGGCGCAACAGGATTACCCTACAGCGCATCTCTCGCTGCATCGGGTGGCTTGAAGCCATATGGCTGGGGAGTCAAGGCCGGGACCCTGCCGCCAGGTTTGAGCCTCGACAGCGCCACCGGCGCAATCACCGGCACTCCCACGGCAAAGACAACCTCTTCGGTCATTTTTGAAGTAACCGACGGCGACGCCCCGGCGCAGCAGGCGCAGAAAAGCCTGTTCTTCGAGGTGAGCGACACCCTGACCATTTATGACGCTATCCTGCCCAACTCCCGCCTGAACCAGCCGTACCATGCCAACGTACGTGCCCAACTGGGAACGCCCCCCTACAGTTGGCGGATCGCGAGCGGCACACTCCCGCCGGGAATCACACTGGGGCAGGACGCCGGTATCGCCACTCTCCAGGGGACCGCACAGACAGCCGGTAGCTACGCCTTGGAGTTGGAGGTAAGCGACAACGGGACACCGGTACAGCAGGTGAGCAGAAGTTATACCGTCATCGTCCATCCGGAGATCGCCATCTCCACCTCCGCCCTGAAGACCGCGGTGCGGGGTGCGCCTTACGTCGATGCGGTCGCGGCAAGCGGCGGGGCACCCCCTTACACCTACTCCATCGTAGCCGGAACCTTACCCGCAGGCTTGACCTTCAACAGCTCCACGGGAGATATCTACGGCAGCGTCAACCTGAGCGCCGGCCAGAGCGCCCTCTTAACCGTCCGGGCCACCGACGGCGGCTATCCATCCGCATACGTTGACAAAGAGTTCAGCATCTCGGCGATCGATCCGCTGGCCATATCCACCGCAACCCTCCAGGGCGCGCTGCAGAAATCCTCCTACGGACCGGTTTCCCTGGCCGCCAGCGGCGGTCTCTCCCCCTACAGCTGGACTCTGGCCAACAGCAGCACCCTGCCGCAGGGGGTTGCCCTCAGCAGCGCCGGTGTCCTCTCCGGCACCCCGGTGCTCTGCGGATCGTTCCCCTTCAGCGTCCAGGCGGCCGACAGCTCCGTCATCGCCAACACGTCCCAGAAGGCCTACTCCCTGGTCGTCACCTGCGCCAACGACTATGACCTGGCCGGCAGCCTGGGAGCCGACGGCGCCGGCGCCACCGTCACCCTGAGCGGCCCCCAAAGCAAGACCGCAACCGCCGACGCCAGCGGCAATTACCTGTTCCAGCACCTGGTGAACGGAAGCTATACCGTCACCCCGGCCAAGGCCCAGCGCTGGTTCTCACCCGTCAGCCGGACGCTAACGGTCGAGAACCTGGATCTCGGCTCTATCGGCTTCAGCACCACCATTGACGGCACCGGCCCCACGGTGAGCGCCTTCACCGTCCCGGCGGCGGTCAACAGCACCTCGGTACCAATCAGCGCCCTCAGCGCGGCCGACAACGCCGGCGGCAGCGGCCTGGCGGCCTACCTGATCAGCGAAAGCGCCACTGCACCGCTGGCCGCGGCGGCAGGCTGGAGCGCCACGAAACCGGCCACCTTCACCATTGCAACCGGGGTGGACGGAGATCGGACCCTTTACGCCTTTGCCAAGGACGGCGCCGGTAATGTCTCCAGCGGGCGCAGCGCCACGGTCAAACTGGACACCACAGCACCAACCGTTTCAGCTTTCACCATCCCGCTCACCGTCAACAACACCCGCAGCGTCACCATTACCACCCTTGCCGTGAGCGATGCGGCAGGCGGAAGCGGGGTATCGGCCTACCTGCTATCCGAAACATCCGCCATACCAACAGCGGTCGACAGCCGCTGGAGCGCCGTCAAACCGACCAGCTACACTTTTACCAGCGATGGCGTCCACACCCTGAGGGCCTTCGTTAAGGACCAGGTCGGCAACATATCAGCGCCGGCCGGCGCAGCGGTCACCAATACCTATACGCTGACAGTCGCTCTGACCGGCAGCGGCAGCGGATCCGTCAACAGCACCCCGACCGGCATCGCCTGCGCAAACGGTTCCAGCGCCGGCTGCAGCTCAAACTTTACCGGCGGCGCCACTGTAAACCTGACCGCCACGGCAGGGGCCTACTCCGCATTCGGCGGCTGGTCCGGCATTTGTTCCGGCAACGGCGGCTGCACAGCCGGCATGGACGCCGCCAGAACCGTCACCGCCACCTTTGCCCCCCTGCCACGGGCGCGCATCGCCGGGACCACTCCGGCGTACTACTTCACACTTCAGGCTGCGTACAATGCAGCAACAGACGGTGCGGTGATCCAACTGCTGGAAGGAAGCTTCACCGAAACTCTGACCGCCAATCGTCCCATCAGAGTCACCGTCAAGGGGGGCTACAAAGCGGGGTACGGCGCGGTCAGCAGCGAGACCGTCCTGCAGAGACAGATCGTGCTGCGGGCGGGTACGGTTCGGATGGAAAAGGTCTTCGTAAAGTAGAACGGGAATTGCTGCTGGCAGAACGAAGCCCCGACGGCTTCAATATCGGCATCAACGACGGCGCTGCCGCAGGTCAAACGGTAATGCACCTGCACATCGGATACAAGGGTATGGTGCATGAAGAAGATCGCACCGAAACCGTTACCTATGCCGGCGAGTCCGTCACCCTGACCGGCCTTTCCGGCTGGTTTTGCCCTTCGTGCCAAGACGGCTGGTTTGACGAGGCAGACCAGATCCGGTACGGCAAGGCGGGCGATGAACTCGTGCACCGCTCCCGGGAGCGGCAGAGTAAGGAACTGCGCCGCATCCGTAAGAAACTAGGGCTGACTCAGAAGGAAGCGGCCGCAATTTTCGGAGGCGGTGTCAACGCCTTCTCCCGATACGAAAAGGGTGAAATTGAACCCAATACGTCCACGAGGAAATTGCTGCATCTTTTAGACAAACACCCTGAACTGCTTAAGGAAGTGGCGGATAATCTGTAACGGTAACGTCCAGTTTGGTCCAAGTGGTTCGGGCCTTGGGGTGGGCTTCGACAAAGGCTGCCGAACACCGGCGGGTATGGCGGTTGTCAGGCGCGGCACGGCAGACGATCTGACCAAAGAACCGAAGCTGAAAGGGTAGCGCATCTGGTTTCTGCCGCAAAAAAGGCGGCCATCCGGCCGCCTTTCCTACATCCTCCCGATTACCTTATCCGAGGTATTCTAGGTCCCGATTATGTTAGGGGTGCAGATGTATCTGTGATTATGCGAGGTGTCATCGCATGGGCTGCACTCAAAAGCGCTGCCTAATCTGGCTCTTTCGAGGGCGCAGCCATTCAAGGTCAGCGAGCACATATGCTCGTAATGCGCCATGCTGTTGCAGCATTTTTCCAACATGATCCTCACCTCTTTTTACCCGACTTTTCAACTGCCTATGTGCTTATTATAGGCTTTTCCCCCCACCATGTGAAGCGGTCCCGAAACCGGAAAATACCGTCGGAGGCTTCCGGCAACCTGATTAGTGCTAATCTTCCGCACACTGCGCAAACACCCCCTCTCCCTTGATGGGAGAGGGTTGGGGAGAGGGTGAAAAGCTGGCATGAGCCTCACCCTCCCCCCGTCCCCTCCCATCAAGGGGGGGGGAGTTTCAACCAGCGGAAGATTGACGCTAATCAGGTCCGGCAAAGGGGGCATGCATTGGGAGCCCGGAGAGGTTCAACCCTTCAAACTCATTTTACGGGGGGAATAACCGGTAGGCGGGCGTACTGCTAGATCAGTAGGGGCACCCCGCCAGCGCTGCCCTACTGATGACGCTTTTTGCAAATCATTAGGCTAACCTTTGGGCAAATCCTTAAGATGGCAAACCTGCTTGCATATGACGCAGCAGACATCACCGGATGACTTCCGCAAATCAGCCTGAGAAGACAAAAGTAACGAAAGGGTCTTGCCTTTGTGCGTGGTGATCAACAGGTTGTTGAGTTCCCGATTACCACATGCCGGACAGTGAACTTTCATCTTCATATGTCACCCCTTGCAGAGCTTATTTTTCCTACCCTTGCAGAGCTTATTCCTCCTGTATTATACAACCTTAGTCTCATTAAACAAGGGCCGCAGCAAGGGACAAAACATGGTGATCCCGGTTCTACAGACGAACTATTTTTAGGGTTTGACTTCGGGCCGCGTTGAAGTTGTGAGTATGTGCATTTTATCTAATACTGTTGCGCTGGAGCGGCGCTTGTAGCGGAGTCGGGAATTGCGGCGTGTACATGGATTCGGCCAGTTGAGTGGACCCCTTAGTCAAGACAAAAAGAGGCGGAGTTTAAGATGGTAGCCGGCCGCGCAGCGGCACGGCGCTGCCCCGAGTCTTTTCC
>Ga0154470_1011_pt1 | contig 11551 bp, 8 predicted proteins | sample RifGroC2_FD_115949 | JGI IMG/M metagenome (GOLD analysis project Ga0154470, IMG submission 115949) | Geobacteraceae bacterium GWC2_58_44 | reverse complement strand
TCTTGCGATTCTTTTCACTCAAAGCCTGCTCCTTTTTTGGTTCAGGCTACCATCTTAAACTATTGTCCTAGATCCGGGGTCCACTATACAGAAGGGCAAAGTAGCCTGTCCCCTTTTAAGTGAGTGATAGTAGGCTTCAGGGTAGTAGATACGATGTCGGCGGGCCATCTCCAAACCCAACATTGCAACTTTGCAAGCCCCTGACGGACAGCCTTTTAATGGGAGACCCCAGATTTTCCCTCAAGAATAAAGGGCCTGAACAGATGCGCTAAATGCGACTCCGTCAGGCCCTTTACGGTTTTACTGCTGCAATGTCCCAATGGCTCCTCAGCCATTTTCCGCAGATCTACTTGATGGTCTTGATGCTCTTCTCAACCATCTTCACCACGTTCTCGGGGAGCGGCGCGTAGAGCATCGGCGCCGCCATCTTCTGTCCCTTGGTCATGCTCCACTTCAGGAACTCGACGATCTTCTTCCCTTTGACAGCATCCTTTTGCTGCTCGTAGACCAACAGCCAGGTGAAGCCCACCACCGGGTAGGCGTCTTTGCCCGGCTGGTTCACCAGCGAGATCCGGTAGTCTGCGGGCATCTGCTTTACAGCCGCAGCGGCCGCCGCACTGGTGGACTGGATGGAAGGCTCCACGAAAACGCCGGCCTTGTTCTTCAGGAAAGCGTAGGGAAGCTTGTTCTCGAATGCGTAGGCCAGTTCAACGTAACCGATGGTATACGGAGTGGTCTTCACCTGACCCGCGACCCCTTCGTTCCCCTTGCCGCCCAGGCCTACCGGCCACTTCACCGAAGCCCCCTTGCCGACCTTCTGCGACCATTCCGCGTTCACGCCGGTCAGATAGTCGGTGAAGATGCTGGTGGTGCCGCTGCCGTCGGAGCGATGCACGACGATGATGGGCTTGGCTGGGAGAGTGACGCCCTTGTTGTCATCGGCGATCTTGGGATCGTTCCACATGGTGATCTTGCCGAGGTAGATGTTGGCGACATCCTCGGAGTTGAGCTTCAGCCCCTTCGCTACGCCGGGTATGTTGTAGGTGACGACGACTGCGCCCATCACGGTCGGGATATGGAGCAGCTTGCCGGGGGCCGCCTTCAGCTCGTCATCGGAGAGAAACTTGTCGCTGGCGCCGAAGTCGACCGTCTGCGCCGTGATCTGCTTGATTCCGCCGCCGCTTCCGATCGACTGGTAGTTGAACTTGACGCTGGAGTCAATTTTGGCGTACTCGCTGAACCATTTGGAGTAGAGCGGATAGGGAAAGGTGGCGCCGGCGCCGTTTATCAGCGTTTCAGCCGATGCCTGTCCTGCGACCCCTGCCGATACCAGCGCAAGCGCCATGAGTGCTTTTCTTATGCCATGTAACATCTGTTTTCCTCCTGAATGTGATTTTCTGCAGTATAGACCGGGGAATATGCCGATCCGGTTACAGTCGCAACAAGAAATGGTGAAAAAACTACCTGATTGGCTGATCTTCCGCTGAAAACACTCCCTCCCCTTGAAGGGGAGGCACCACCATACCCGGAAGCAGACCGTCCCTGCAAACCGTCGAGAACCGTGAACTCACCCGACCTCCATCTTGTAGCCGAAGCCGCGCACCGTCTTGATCAGTCCTCCGGCATCCCCCATTTTGGTGCGGAGGCGTGTGATGTGGGTATCCACCGTGCGAGTGTCCTCAACATAGCTGTAGCCCCAGACGTCGCGCAAAAGGAGTTGACGGCTCTGGACCCTTCCCAGCCGCTGCGCCAGAATCAGGAGCAGCTTGAACTCCGTGCTGGTGAAGACGACCTCGACGCCGTCAACGGAGACCTTGTGTCTCTCCGTATCGATTGCGATGGAGCCGACCGTAATAACGGTCAGGTCTCACAGCTCGCCCCGGTGGCTGCGCGGCGAGAACCTGACGGCGACCACCCGGATTGAAGCGAGCGACAGCGTGAGCAGTATAACCATGGCGAGCTGCTGCCAAGGCATTTCCTTGTACCAAAAAGCCATTACCTCTGTCAGCACGGTCACCATGACCGTATCGATGATGTAGGTGACCTTGACCCTCCCCTCGCTGAAATAGGCGAGAGCGGTGCGCAGAATCTCGATGACGGCGAGCACGGTCAGGATGTCCACGAGAATCGCCTTGAAGGCCGCGTGGAATGGGAGGGTGAGGATGAGTCTCAGGTCGTAAAAGGTATAGACGATGCCTGCCAGCACCGCGAGCAGTATGGCAATGATCAAAAGGCTCAAAAGCATCCTGGAGCACTTCTCAAAAAAGGTAGTCATTCCTGCATCGAATGTTTCAGTTCCCCACATGTCTCCTCCTCTATCACCAAATCTGAATGTGTCCATGCAGGCGTCAAGGTAAACCTTCCATGTTACAGCCCGGTTAAGGGTGCGTTATTTTCCCATGGTGAAGAATTGCTGTGCCCGCATCGACTGACTCTTCAGGGCGCAAAAAAACCGGGGCCGCAATATCGCATGTTCGATATCGCGGCCCCGGCCATCGAGCAGCGGCCCTCATCATCGGGTACTTGCTCTCGAGGAGCATCAAAGAACTTTATTGCCTTTCGGCAGGAGCGCGGCTGGCGCTGCTGCCGACATTTCCGGTATTACCTCCGTCCTTACCCATTCTTGTTATTATCACTACACCAATCCGGGGAACTGCGGGCTGGGGGGATGTGAGCAAAGGCCGGACAAGAGGGAGCTGGACATTGCCCGGTCTGTTCCCGAGCTCCGGTCGGCCATGGGAGGTTATTTGGGGAGAACCTCGGCAATCCCCGACTCCCAAGCGGCGAGCATTCGTCCACCCACCTCGGCGAACTCCGGGTTGTCGTTGATATATGCAGAGAGACCCCCACGGGTATCGGCCACCGCATCAGCAACCTCCTCCAAAATCTGACCGGCCTTTCGCACCGACAACGCCAGGTGCACCACGGCGAACTTCTCCAACATCTTGCGCGACCACCACTTCTTGGTCCCGGCCAGGGACAAGGCAGGAATGTCGTTGCGAAGATAGGCCGTGGTGGTCACGATGTCATAAGCCGGTGCCAGGTGAACGGGAGCACCCGGGCGATCGTAGAGAACGGCAAAGTTTTTCAAATGGGCATCACCGTTTCGTACCATGACCGACAATGCCAGAGAGGCGAAGAACTGCTCTCTGGCTATTTGCAGAAACTCACCGGACACGAAGTCTTTTATGCTTTTTGCGACCCTCTCATAGGTACTGCTGTACTTTTGTGCCGTCCCCAAGGCCTGCAGACTGCACATATCCTCGAAACCTGCCGGCTCACCCTCCGTAGTAATATCAAAGCGCTTCATTACCAAGAGACCACCGTTGTTTGAAAGGTGAAACTCCGGGACCGGTAGCCCGGCCCGCCGTGCTGCAGTCATGCAGAAAAACTCGTTAGCCGCAAGTTGAGGATATTCAGCCCCCCAAGCCTTGACAATGTACCTTCCAATAGCGGCGGTGCCCCGCTCCGTTGCATCCAACATTACCTTCGGCTGCACACCGGACACCCCTGACCGGAGGGCATACCTTGAGACCATCTCGTGAAACAATTCCGCAGTGTCGGGGTACGACAGCAGATCGTCCAGCGATTCTCGAGTCTCCACTATGCCTGGCGCCCAATCTTCCGGCAGGGAAAAGCGGTTGCGTCCCACCTGGTTTCCCCCGGTCACCCGGAGGATGGCCATATCGTCCGAGCCGGCCAGTTTTGCTATACCGCGTCGGATCGCCTCCAGCAGTGCCCCTTCCGGCAGGTTCATCTGAAATATCGGGTGGAGGTCTCGGCTCGACCAGCTCTCGAGACGCACCGGCATCGTCAAAGAGACCTGAGCGCCTGGTGACACCGCCGCCGGATCATAGGCAAAAACGTAAGGACTTTGCTCCGAGACCCGCTCAAGAAGTCCTGCCCGTTGATCGGCAGCCCATACGGACAGCATACGTGAAACGGTATCGCTCACTTTTGCTCTCTCAGTTCATCAAGTGTCGGCGGTGCCCCTGATGGCCGCACTCGGAGTTCTAAGCCTAGGTAGTCCAGTATCCTCATCAGCTTGCGGACGCCGATCTCCTGCACGGTCCCCGACTCGATCTGGCTGATGGTAGCTCGACTCATCCCGAGATCCCTCGCCATTTTTTCTTGCGAGAGCTTACGGAGCTTGCGCTCCTTCCGTATGTTGTCACCGATTTCGAATAGCATGAAATGTATTCTATATGGAACAAGACACGATTTCAATGCAAAATGTATCGCATTACGAACAAAAACCGTCGATAAATATTGACAATCGTCAATCTACCTGGTGCGAGGCCGGCGGGTCGGGATTGGATTATTGAGTTGTAGTCAGTGCTCTTTTATCTCCAGAAGCAAGATACTGTCACCCTCTGCCTCCCTGCCCAGCTTGTCTACCACCTTCCAGCGCACATTTATCGGCATCCGCTCCTTGAACTGCGACGGCTCCTTGGGTCTGAGCACTGCGGCCATGTCGAAGACGGAATGGTAGATCTCGCCGGCAAACTGTTGCCCATTCTCGGAGAGCATCTTCAGTTCCTTGATTTCCACCGGACGATCGAAAAAGGCGCTCAATTCTTCGATCTCCCTGGCCCCTTTATCCCTCATGGCGGTCAGGCTCAGAAGGCGCGGCGCTGACAGTTGCTGGACCGCAGTATCATCGGCTTTTTTCGCAATACTGCTCAACTCACTTTCCTTACCCTCTACCTGAAGTCGGACATCCTTGACCCCCCTGAACTGGCGCAAGGTCAAGCCGACGGCACGTGCGGTCCCCGCCTCAGTCGATTTGGCCAGTTCCCGGCTGAAGTTGACCGTTACCGTCCCTTGAGCCTCGTCAATCGCTATCAGACGAACCCCGCTGGGAAACGGAACGAATTGTCCCGCATAGCTGCCGATATCCATACCGCCCAACAAGCGTTCGACGGCCAGCCTTTTCATACTTGCCTCGTCAAAGGTAAAAAACGGGAAGGGAACGACCTTGCCCGGTTCTTTTCCTGAAGGGAAATAGATGACAAAAGCGTACGCCGTTCCTTTGTCAACCTTCGGCGCTGCCCCGAAATACTTCTCATAGGCACCGGTTGCCAGGACTTTCCCGGGAGCCTCAGCCGGAATCACCTTTTTGTGATAGGTGAGGGTGTAGATCAGGAATGCGACTAATGCAATCGCTACAAGAATCGATACGATTTTTTTCATAGTAGGTGGGCCCGAAATGCTGAGGCGGACCCTTGGGTCCGCCTCTTTTTGTGGAGGTTATCTCTACTGTGGCACATTTCCGAAATCAACCTGCTGCCTACTTGACGGTGTACCAGAATTTGGCGCTGCGAGTCTTCCCGTCTTTGAGTTCGAACTTGCACATCACGCCGTACTTCCCTGTTCGGGACATTTCGAAATCGGCGCCGGAATGCCCCTCCATACCCATCAACTCCTTGGTCTGGTCGCTTTTGTCGGGATTCTGCATCTTGACCTTGACCTCGCCCTCGGTCAGGGCCTTGCCCGTTCTGGCGTCCTTGAATTCGACCGCGATGTGATGGGTCTCCTTCATGCCTTTCGGCATCTCCATCTTCATTGCCTTCATGTGTTCTTTCATGCTCATGACCTTGAAGGTTGCCTTCACGCCATCGACTACTTCTTCATGAGCCACATCGCCCTGATGGCTGCCATGATCCATCTTCATGGAGCCGTGACCCATTGCGGCGAAAGAGGTCATGGGAGCTGCCAGGGCGAAGAGTGCTGCGATTAGAACGGTCGTTTTTTTCATTTAGCAAGTTCTCCTTTGAGTGTGCAGTTTTGCAAGACGTATTGCTGGTAGCATCCTGCGTGCCAAAAGCTAAGTCATTAACTTTTCATACCTGGCAATCCGGCGCGGCGTCGGTGTGTAGAGAATATTCAACAGGCCTCGTGGCATATTCTCTATGGCCTGCTGTCGAGCCACTCTAATGCGAATCCGATTAGTGTTGATCTTCCGCTGCGAAAACTCCCTCCCCTTCAAGGGGAGGGTGGGGGTGGGGATGGGGCAGTTCCGGCGCAAAAACATCCCCATCCCCCTCCTGACCTCCCCCTTGAAGGGGGAGGAACCTGAACAGCTGCAGATTGGCACTAATCGAGATGCCAATTGATTTCCTGAATGCCGATCTGCAGCTTGCATCGATGCCGCGCGCTGTGGCGTCCCGGGCTAAATCCCCGCCTCCCCCCTTTTCAAAGGGGGGAGGTTTGTGATTGTTTTTAAGTTCAATGCTTCATCCCGGAGTAGTGCAGTCTCCCCTTTTTCAAGTCGCGCTTCTTCATCATGACGAAGATGACCGGTGTCATGATCAGTACGTGCACCGCGGAAGATATCATGCCGCCGATCATGGGGGCGGCGATCGGCTTCATCACGTCGGCGCCGGTACCGGTCGACCACATGATGGGGATCAGGCCGATCAGCGCCACGGCCACGGTCATCAGTTTGGGGCGCAGGCGGAGCACCGCCCCCTCGAAGGTGGCGTCGTAAATATCCTGTTCGGTACAGGGTCCGTTGATGAGCTTCTTGTCCAGCGCCTCGTGCAGATAGATGACCATCACGACCCCGGTCTCCACGGCTATGCCGTAGAGCGCGATGAAGCCGACCCAGACCGCCACGGACATGTTATACCCCAGCAGCTTCACCAGATAGACCCCGCCCACCAGGGCGAAGGGGACCGAGAGCATGACCATGCTCGCCTCCAGCGCCGAATGGAAGGTGAAGTAGAGCAGGATGAAGATGATCAGGATTCCCGCCGGCACCAGCAGCTGGAGACGGGCCTTGGCGCGCACCTGGTTCTCCCACTGTCCGGACCATGCCACGTAGTACCCCGGCGGCAGCTTGAGCTGTTTCTCAAGCACCGTCTTCGCCTCGCCGACGAAGCCCCCCATGTCCCTGCCACGGACGTTGAGAAAGACGATGGAGCGCAAAAGCCCCCCCTCGCTGTTGATCTCCGGCGCCCCGGTGGAGACCTTCAGCTTGGTCACCAGCGACAGAGGGACCTGTACCGGAGCCTCGCCGCTCATGCCCGAGACCAGTATGCGCTGGATGGCCGGTATGGTGTCCCGGTAGTCGCGCAGGTAGCGCAGGCGGATCGGGAAGCGGTTTCTGCCGTCCACCGAGGTGGAAAGCACCTCTCCACCCAAGGCGGTGCTGATCACGTCCTGGATGTCGCCGACCTTGACGCCGTAGCGGGCCGCCGCCTCCCGGTCGATGTCGATGTCGAGGTAGTTGCCGCCGGTGACCCTTTCGGCCACCACGTCGGCTGCGCCGGGAATCGGCTTCAGGATCGCTTCGGCCTGCACCGCGAGATCCTTCAGGACGTTCAGGTCGTTGCCGAAGATCTTCACGCCCAGGTCGGTGCGCACGCCGGTGGAGAGCATGTTGATGCGGTTGATGATCGGCTGGGTCCAGCCGTTGCGCACGCCGATCTGCTGGAGCTTGGCGTCGAGTTCGGAGACGATGTCGGCCTTGGTCACTCCGGGACGCCACTTGTCCTTCTCCTTTAGGATGATGATGCTCTCGAACATGGAGACGGGGGCGGGATCGGTCGAAGTCTCGGCCCGCCCGACCTTGCCGAGGACATGCTCGACCTCCGGGACGCTCTTGATGATGGTGTCCTGCACCTGGATCAGCCGCTTCGCCTCGTTGATCGAGACGTTGGGGAGGGTTACCGGCATGTAGAGGAGCGATCCCTCGTCAAGCGGCGGCATGAATTCGCTGCCGATGCTCAGGAACATCGGGATGGCGATCAGCAGGGCGATCACGTTCAGCAGGATGGTGGTCTTCTTCCACTTCAGGACCCAGCGGATCACCGGCGAGTAGAGCCTGATGAAGAAGCTGGAGACGGGGTTCGCGCTCTCCGGCGGCATCTTCCCCCGCATGAAGTAATACATCAGCACCGGTACCAGGGTGATGGCGATGAGCGCGGAGCCCATCATGGAGAAGGTCTTGGTGAAAGCGAGCGGATGAAACAGCTTCCCCTCCTGCCCTTCCAGGAGAAAGACGGGGACGAACGAGAGGACGATGATCGCCAGCGAGAAGAAGATGGCGCGCCCCACCTGTTTGGCGCTGGCGATGATGACTTCCAGGCGCTTTTCGGCCCGCTCCCCGGGGGGCATCTCGGAGAGGTGGCGATAGCAGTTCTCCACCATGATGACCCCGGCATCCACCAGTACGCCGATGGCTATTGCGATCCCCCCGAGCGACATGATGTTCGAGGAGACCCCCATGAGCTTCATGGTGATGAAGGAGAAGAGCACGGCGATGGGGAGCGTGAGGACGATGACCAGGGCGCTCTGGAAATGAAGCAGGAACACCAGGATGACCAGCGAGACCACGATCGATTCCTCGACCAGTGCATGCTTCAGGGTCGTTATGGCCCGCTCGATCAGGTCGGAACGGTCATAGGAGACCATGATCTTCACGCCCGGCGGCAGCCCTTTCTCCAGCGAGACGATCTTTTCCTTGACGCGGTCGATGACGTCCTTGGCGTTTTCGCCATAGCGCATGACCACGATACCGCCGACAGCTTCACCCTCGCCGTTCATGTCCAGCATGCCGCGGCGGATGGCGCCGCCAAGCTGGACGGCGCCGAGGTTCTTCACGTAGACCGGGGTGCCGCGCATGTCGGCTCCGACTACGATGTCCTCCAGGTCCTTGGTGGACTTGACGTATCCCTTGCCGCGGATCAGGAATTCGGCGTCCGCCTGCTCCAGGAGCCTGCCGCCGACGTCGTTGTTGGAGCGCTTGATCGCCTCCATCACCTGGCCGACCGTGACGTTGTAGGCAAAGAGGCGGTTGGGGTCGAGGTCGACCTGGTACTCCCGGACGAAACCTCCGATGGAGGCGACTTCGGCCACGCCCGGCACCGTATTGAGCTGATAACGGACAAACCAGTCCTGGAGGGTGCGCAACTGCTCCAGATCGTACCCCTTCCCCTCAAGGGTGTACCAGAAGACATGGCCTACGCCGGTGCCGTCCGGGCCGAGGGTCGGGACCACACCGGGGGGAAGCAGGGAGGCCGCATAATTCAGGCGCTCCAGAACCCGGGTCCTCGCCCAGTAGATGTCGGCGTCGTCTTCGAAGATGACATAGATCATGGAGAAGCCGAAGGCCGAAGAGGCTCGTACGGCGCGGACCTTGGGGAGGCCCTGCAGGTTGACCGCCAGGGGGTAGGTGACCTGATCCTCAACCACCTGTGGCGAGCGCCCCATGTAATCGGTGAAGACGATCACCTGGTTGTCGGAGAGGTCTGGGATCGCGTCTACCGGCGTCTTGTACACCGACCAGATCCCCCAGGCGATGATGAGGGCGAAGAGCATCAGGATGATGATCCGGTTCCTGGCGGAATATTCTATGATTTTCTCGATCATGGATGGTTATCCTTCATAGCAAAAAAGAGTCTCTCTTGGATATACCCCCATCCCCCTCCCGGCCTCCCCCTTGAAGGGGGAGGAGCTAGGACGTCCCCTCCTCCTTGTAGGGGAGGAGCTACGACGTCCCCTCACCTTCAAGGGGAGGGACAGGGTGGGGATGGGGATGGGGATGGAGTCAATGTCCCGGCAACTACATCTTCATGTCGTCCATATCCATGCCGCCGCCCTTCCTGGGAGACGGTGCAGCAGGTGCGGCAGGCGTCCCGGCCCCATTTCCCTCCGTCCCCGTGGCAGGCTTCGCTCCATGACCTTCATGCCCGCCGGCGCCCCCCTTCAACTGGGATTCGGAATCGATCAGGTAGCCGCCGCTCGATGCCACCTTTTCACCGGCCTTCACTCCGGAAAGTATCTGGATACGGTCCCCCTCTCTCGCCCCGACTTGAACCTCCCGCGGCTCGAACATCCCCGGCTGCATCTCCACCCAGACCAACTGGCGCCGTCCGGTATCCATCACGGCCCCGACCGGCACCACGACGGCGCTCCCCAACGGGACCCTGATCATGGCATTGACGAACATGTCCGGCTTCAGCTTGAGCCCCGGGTTGGCGAGCTCCACCCTGACCTTCACCGTCCTGCTCTTCGGGTCGAGGAACGGGTAGATGAACGCCACCTTGCCACGGAAGTTCTTGCCGGGATACGACTGGGAGAGGATGTTCACCGTCTGGCCGAGTCTGATGTTGGCGAACTCGTTTTCGTAGACCTCCACCTCGACCCAGACGTTGGAGAGGTCGGCGATGCTGAAGAGGGGCATCCCGGCTTCTACGTACTGCCCCACCTGGGCCATCTTTTCGATCACCACGCCGGAGAGCGGGGTGTAGATCGGGAGCCGTATCACGGGCTCACCCGCCTTTTCCAGGGCGGCGACCTGCTCGTCCCTGACCCCCATCAGCTTGAGCCTTTGCCGGGCGGAGCTGACCAGCCCCTCCCCCCCGAGCGATATGGAGGAGATCGGGGAATTCTTCAACTGGTCACGGCTCTTCAGGGCCAAGAGGTATTCCTGCTGGGCGGAAACCAGGTCGGGAGAGTAGAGCTCCGCCACCGGATTCCCCTTGGAAACGAAGGCGCCGACGGTATTGACGTTGAGCTTGTCGATACGTCCGGAGACCCAGGCCGTGACCTTCGCCTGCCGCGCCTGATCGTACTGGACTATGCCGACGGCGTTGATCTCCTTGTCGAGCGTCATCACCTTGGCTTCGGTGGTTGCGACATTGGCCATCACCACCTGGGTCGGCGAGAGGGAGACATGCCCCAGCATGGCCAGCTCCTGCGCGCTTGCCTCGGAGCCTGCGACCTTCTTGATCAGGGCCATGCCGCAGATCGGACAGCTGCCCGGTTTGTCCTTGATGATGAAGGGATGCATGGCGCAGGTATAAAGCAGCTGGGCCTGCTCGCCTTGCTTTGCCTCCTTCGCCCCTTCGGCGGCATGTTTCTTCTGCCAAAGGTAGTAGCCGCCTCCGCCTGCCGCAACAAGGAGAATCACCACCAGCGGAATCACCACTTTCTTGCTCTGCGTCATTGTCGTCCCTCGTTCTATGGAAGTAAGTAATGCTTAAAAACGTGAAAGGTGAAAGGTGAAAGGGGAAAGGTGATTCACTTTTCACCTTTCACGATTCCACAGGCTCTTCCCGACCAGCGCCTCAAGCTGCGCCAGCTTCATCTGGTAGTCGGCCAGCGAATCGTAGAGTTCGCGCTCGTAGTTGAAGAGGGTGATGCGGTTATCCTGGAGGGTCAGGAAGTCGACCTTGTTGACACGATAGCCGATGCTGGCCGACTCCAGAGACTGCTCGGCCTGGGGAATGATGCCTGTCCTGTAAAGCTCGGCCAGTTTTTTTCTTCTCTCCATCTGGGCCAGGAGATCCGAAATACCGGAGTCGATGCTGTTTTTGGCGCTATTCAACTCTTCGGTAGCCATGGTGATCTCGGAGGACGATTCAGCCACCATCGCATGCCTGCGCTGCTTTTGCACCGGCAGGTTGAAGGTGACGCCGAGCGAATACATGTCAGCACCGTCACTCATCTCGAATTTATCCCTCTGCATGTACTCAAATGAAACGTTGAAGTCAGGGTATAACTCCTTCTGCGCCAGTTTCTGCCCGGCCCTTCCCTTTTCGAT
>Ga0154470_1025_pt1 | contig 11888 bp, 8 predicted proteins | sample RifGroC2_FD_115949 | JGI IMG/M metagenome (GOLD analysis project Ga0154470, IMG submission 115949) | Geobacteraceae bacterium GWC2_58_44 | reverse complement strand
GTATTATCCCAGTCTGGTGCTGTCGGTTGTAAACTATGTGAGTACGGTATTTGCGGCAATCCTTTATCTTTTCGTTTTCTCTAAGTTCTATCGGTCGGCGAGAAACGGCAGATCACCCGGGCTGTTTAAGGAAGCGGCGCCTGTTGTCGAGGCGGCCTGACAGCCATGCTCTACCCGATCCTCATTGTGGCAGACGACCCGAAGATCGCCAATGTGAGGCGAAGACGAGATCGCCGACCTCTCCCGAACTTTCAACACCATGGCCAAAGTCCTTGAGGTTAATGAGGCGCTCCGCAGAAGGCACAGCGCCAACGCGGCCCACGAGGCATCAGCGACTACGGACGCAAATGGCGCATACACGTTGGATGTCGATCCCGCCGATGTCGGCAACTATCCCATTGTAGCGATGGCGGTCAAAGTCTGCGTTGGCCCTTCAGATTCTTTTGACTTTTCCCTTCGCATGCCTTAATCTGCATCTCTTTTAGCCATAAGTCGGCCACCAATCGGGGGAGGGGGAGCGGTGAGTGAAATGACCCAAAGCGCGGAACCTCAGGCACAGGGGGAGAGGCTCCTCTCGTTTACCCTGTTTGCCCTGGCACTCTGCGGCCTTTATGCCAGCAGTCTGTACTCCTACCTCCTGTTCCACACCCTGGTGGAGATTTTCTGCATCTTCGTCATGCTCGCCGTTTTCCTGCTCTCCTGGAACTCGCGCAGGCTGCTGGACAATCACTATTTCCTCTTTCTCGCCATTTCCTTTATCACCTCGGGAGCCCTGGAACTGCTGCATACCTTTGCCTACAAGGGGGTCGGCATCTTCCCGGGCTACGACGCCAATCTCCCCACCCAGTTCTGGATCGCCTTCCGCTACGTCTTCAGCCTCTCCTGCCTCGCCGCCCCGCTCTTCATCGTTCGGAGGCTGAAGGTGGGGGCGACGCTGCTCGCCTTTGCCGTCGTTACCGCTCTCCTTATCGCGGCGATATTCTCAGGGAATTTTCCGGACTGCTTCATCGAGGGGAGCGGATTGACCCCGTTCAAGGTCTTCAGCGAATACGTCATCATCGTCTTGCTGCTTGCCGCCATCTGCTTTTTGCGCGCGAAGCGGAGATTTTTCGATTCGCGCGTGCTGCGGGCGCTGATCTTGTCGATGGTGAGCGCCATGGCCGCCGAGGCCGCATTCACCAAGTACGTCAGCGTCTACGGGCCGGCGAACCTCGTGGGGCATCTCTTCCTCTTCCTCTCGGCATTCCTGATCTACCGGGCGATCGTGGTGACCGGAATCAGGGAGCCTGCCACCCTGCTGTTCCGGAGCCTGGAACTGAGCCAGGAGGCGTTGAGGAACAGCGAGGAGCGTCTGCACTTCGCGCTGCAGGCCAGCCACATAGGCGCCTGGGACCTCGATCTCCTGGAGCAGAGCGCCTCCCGCTCGCCGGAGCATGACCGCATCTTCGGCTATGCCGAGCCGCTGGCCCAGTGGAACTACGATATCTTCCTCGACCACGTGGTGCCGGAGGACCGCCCCGAGGTGGCGGAAAAGTTCCGTCTCGCCACCGAACGGCAGGCCGACTGGGGTTTCGAGTGCCGCATCAGGCGCAGCGACGGCGAGCTGCGCTGGATCTGGGGCGCCGGAAGGCACCGGATCGACGGGGCGGGGAGCGCGCGCGGCATGACGGGCCTGATTCAGGACATCACCGAGCGCAAGAAGGCCGAAGAGATGCTGCGAGAGGCCCATGACGAGCTGGAGGCGCGGGTTCAGGAGCGTACCCGGGAGCTCCAGGAAGCCGAAACCATGCTCAGGGGGATCAACGAGACCCTGGAACAGCGTGTGGCCGAGCGGACCGCCGAGCTGCTGGCGGCAAACCAGCGCCTGGACCTGCTGGCCGCCAGCGCGAGCCGGCTGCTGGAGAGCGATGCGCCGCAGCTGCTGGTCGATGCGCTGTGCCAGAAGGTCATGTCATTTCTCGACTGTCACGCCTTCTTCAACTTCCTGGTGGACGAAAAGGCGGGGCGCCTGCAGCTGAACGCCTGCGCCGGGATCGGCGAGGAGGAGGCCCGGGCGATGCAGTGGCTCGATTACGGAGTCACGGTCTGCGGCTGCGCCGCCAGAGACGCCTGCCGCATCGTGGCCGAGGAGATCCCCGATACGCCGGACCCGCGCACCGAGCTGGTGAAATCGTTCGGCATCCGGGCCTACGCCTGCCATCCGCTGATGGCGCAGGGGCGGGTGCTGGGAACCCTCTCCTTCGGAACCCGCAGCAGGGGCAGGTTCAGCGACGACGATCTCTCCCTGATGAATGCGGTGGCCGACCAGGTCGCCATCGCCATGGATCGCAAGCTGATGGAGGAAAAACTGCGCCAGGCCAAGCAGGCGGCCGAGGCGGCGAGCAGGACCAAGAGCCAGTTCCTGGCCAACATGAGCCACGAACTGCGCACCCCGATGACCGGCGTGCTCGGCATGCTCGACCTCGCCCTGCAATCGACTTCCGACTCGGAGCAGACGGAGTATATCGAAACTGCCCACAGGTCCGGCCGCTCCCTGTTGCGGATACTGAACGACATCCTCGACCTGACCAAGGTCGAGGCGGGGAAGTTCTCGCTGGACGACAAGCCGTTCAGTCTGCGCGCCTGTGTGGCCGATACGGTGGACGTACTGATTCCCGAGTCACGGCGCAAGGGGCTTCAGCTCAAGCTGGAGGTAGCCGACGACCTGCCCGACCAGGTCCTTGGTGACCAGTTCCGGTTGCGACAGGTTCTCACCAACCTGATCGGCAACGCCGTCAAGTTCACCGACCGGGGACGAGTTGAGGTCCAGGTCGGCAGAGCAAGCGGCTCATCGGAGCCGAGGCCCGAGATCTTCTTTTGCGTCAGGGACACCGGTATCGGTATCCCCGGCGACAAGAAGCACCTTCTCTTCAAGAGTTTCAGCCAGGTCGACGACTCCCACACCCGCAGTTACGGCGGCACCGGACTAGGTCTCGCCATCTGCAAGGAGATCGTGGAGCGGATGGGGGGGAGCATCGGCGTCGAGACCGAAGAGGGGAGGGGGAGCACCTTTTCCTTCACCGTTCCTCTTGGCGTCGCCGACGACAGCTGTGAAAAAGCTGCCGGTGCCGGAACGCCGGCCCGGGTGGTGGGACCGAGCCCGCGAAACGATCCGGGGGACAACAGGCGCCTGCTGGTGGCCGAGGACGATGCCACCATCAGGCAGTTGCTCGGGACCATGTTGACCAGGTTGCAATACCAGGTCGAGTTTGCCGAGGACGGGCAAAAAGCGGTCGAAATGTGGCAACAGGGGGCATATGACCTGATTTTGATGGATGTGCAGATGCCGCGGCTGGACGGTTTCCAGGCCACCCGCGCCATACGTGAGCAGGAGCAGGCGCGCGGCGCTGGACGCATGCCGATAATCGCCATGACCGCCCACGCCATGAAGCAGGATGAGCAGCGCTGCATCGCGGCCGGGATGGACGATTACATCTCCAAACCGATCGACTTCAGGGAATGCATCGCCAAGACCAAAAAACTCATCGAAGAAACCGCGACAGACCGATAAACCTCCTTCCGGACGCATCCTTGCCGGTGCATCGCTTCAGGGCGCCGGCGCGAAGCGATCCACGGGAGGCTTCCGTCCCTACCCCAGCCCGGCATGTTCATGAAAGGCCAGCCCCGGCAAGGCTGATCCCGCCATATTGTCCTTTTTAATTGTCAGCATAGATGCTATATGAAATAGCCAATGGCTTGGGCCCCGCGCCGTTGAGCCGGGGGTAAACTACTTTGGAAGGGTGAATGTCGACCATTATGGATGCTACCTTATGAAACTTTCCGTAGTAATCCCGGTATTCAATGAAGCCGACACCATTAAATCAATCCTCGCCGCGGTGAAAGCGGTAGATATCGAGAAGGAGATCATCGTTGTTGACGATTTTTCCACCGATGGCACCAGAGAAATACTGTCGGAACTTCCCGATGCCGACATAAAGATTTTTTATCACGACCGCAACATGGGTAAAGGGGCAGCCCTGAGAACCGGTTTCAGCAAAGTCACAGGAGATATCGTAATCATCCAGGACGCCGACCTGGAGTATGACCCGCAACAGTATTCAAAGCTCATTCAGCCCATACTGGAGGGCAAGGCCGATGTCGTCTACGGCTCCCGTTTCGTCACCGGGGATTACCGCAGGGTGCTTTATTTCTGGCACATGATCGGGAACACCTTCCTGACGCTTCTTTCCAATATGCTCACCAACCTGAACCTGACCGATATGGAGACCTGCTACAAGGTATTCAGGAAAGAGATCATAAGAACGATAAAGATCCAGGAGGACCGGTTTGGTTTCGAGCCTGAGATTACCGCGAAGATTTCCAAGCTGGATATAAGAATCTACGAAGTCGGTATCTCCTATGCGGGCCGGACTTACAATGAGGGGAAAAAGATCGGCTGGAGGGACGGTTTCTCGGCAATCAGGTGCATTGTAAAGTACAACCTGTTCAGCTGATACGGTTCGGATTAGGCAGGACGATCTGCCTCGTTTTGCCGCTGAACCCTCCTCCCCCCGGAGGGGGGGAGGAGGGAGGCACTGCCATTAAGTTAAGAACAATGCTAATTTCCCGCACGCTGCACAAGCCCCCTCTCCCTTGATGGGAGAGGGTTGGGGAGAGGGTGAAAAGCTCGCACAAGCCTCACCCTCCCCCCCGCCCCACTGCCATTAAGTTAAGCGGTGATTCCGTGAATCATGTAGGGTGGGCCGTGCCCACCATCAGGATGCGGTTGTGGTGGGCACGGCCCACCCTACCTCTCATTCCCTTAACTTAATGGCAGTGCCCCCCCGCCCCCTCCCATCAAGGGAGGGGGAGCGAGCAGTAGGAGCTTAACTCAATGGCAGTGAGGTCGGGAGGGGGGAAGCCTCTGGCTGGATACGTCCCTCAGGGGAGTGTAAGGTTTTCCGACACAGAGGATGCCGATCAGCCAGAGAGCTTGGCGGAGGGGCGGGGTGGGGCGATTACTTGCGCATTTTCCTCCTCAGCAAGCCGATTCCGAGAATTCCGGCACCGAAAAGGAGGAAGGTGGAAGGCTCGGGTACCGGTGCCGGCTGCGCTCCGCGAAGAAAAACGGGTTCGGTTTCCTGGAGATCGGGCTGACGGCTGACGGTGAGGTTGGTCAGACCGATATATGCATCGGACAGGGTGAAGAAGCTGATGTTGTCTTGCAGAAAGCCGAAGAACTGCCCGGAGTACATGCCGCCACCCGTGTTGAAGGTCAGGGAGCTGCTTTCCAGCAGGTTCATCCCGGAATCGTAAACCGAGACCGTGGGACTGGGACCGGAATTCGGGGCGTAGTTCAGGTACCCGCCGACACCGTTAACCGGTGTCGCGAAGGAAAATGTCATCACGCCGGTGCTGGAGTTCAGACCGGCCATGGTCAGGCTGTTCCATATGCCGTTCTCGGCAAAGCCGTACACGCCGTTATAGCCAAAGACGGAATTGGTCTTATTGGAGGACCAGGTGATGCCGGCTGCGACACTGCGTTCTCCCGGCCCGAAGTAGTTTTCGGTCGGCATGCCGATCAGCGAGCCACCCGGCAGCGAGTTGATAACGGTTGCTTCGGCTTGTTTGGCGGTAAGGCCGGCGGATATTGCCAGTATGGAGACGATGCATGCTGCTTTGAGGAAATTCATGGCGCACTCCCGAGCATAGGTTTCAATTGCAGGCTATACAGCAGAATCCGTACCAATTTTTAACATGCCGAAATTGCTAGGGTTATTCCGGGAGTGTGGACCCGCATGCTCATTAGTGTAAGGATTCCCGACGATTTCCGGAAGCGCAGTCGAAGCTTTCGCCGAGGTGTGTAAAAAAATTCGACAGCCGACCGACAAAAAAAGGGTCCGGCCGGCTATCGGTCAGACCCTCCCTTCTCAGCTGGTCAATTCCCAGCACCGGCTCGGCTCATGCCACGCAGATGGCGCTGGCTCCTTCGATGAATCCGGCCCGGAGCGCCGATTGCCGCACCACGCTGCGCGCCCCCCGTGCGCCGACCGTCATCAGCATCTTGACTCCGCTGCAGCGTACCTGGTCGGTGGCGAGGACAGGGGCGCCATGGAGGTCGCGCCCGATCTTGCGCGGGTCGATGTCGACCCAGCACGATACCCGCACCCCCGCGTCGCGCAAGATCCGGTACCAGGCCCGCCCTTCCAGTCCGGCCCCGGCCAGTATCACTTCATGCTCCCCCTTCAGAAATCCGTTCATCAAATGGTGCAGCTTGCAGAGCCTGAACTGCTCTCGGGAATAGGCGGCGCTGGTGCGGGTGGCCCGGTCGGGCCGCTCCCGCCAGAAGAACAGGGTCCCGGGAAGACGGGCAAATCTGGTTCCGGCGGCGGCAAGCCGCAGCCAGAGATCGTAATCCTCTGCCCATCCCATATCCCGGTAGCCCGCCACGGCCTCTACGGCCTGCCGGCGGAACATGGTGCTTGGGTGAACGAAAGGGGATTCCACGAAGAGGTCGGCCGATATCGCTTCGTGGCTCAGCAGCCGGTTCTGCCACTGTTCGTAGCCGGCCATCCCCATGCCGACCTGCTGCCGGGGGAAGTGGCGGAAGGAGCAGGCCACCAGCCCGACCGTCCCGTGCTGCGCCAGAAAGGCGGCCTGTTGCGCAACCCTTTGCGGGTGGGCGATGTCGTCGCCGTCCATGCGGGCGATCAGCGGCGCCCGGCAGCTTGCCAGCCCGGCATTCAAGGCGGGCACAAGCCCCTGCCCGGGTCTGGTGAGAACCCGGATGCGCGGGTCGGCGTCAGCCGCCCGGGCGAGGATGCGCGGGGTGTCATCGGTTGAGCCGTCATCCACCGCCACCAATTCCCAATCCTTCAGGGTCTGGGCCGCAAGCGAGCGCAGAGCCGCCGGCAGGAAACGTGCCTCGTTTCTGACCGGCATGAGAATGGAAACCGCCGGGCAATCAGCTCGCTTCATCATTGGTCGTGCTCCCATCAAACAAGTTCCGATCCCTGATCTTCGGTAGCAATGGTCGGCGCAGAAAGTCCCCCTTTGCAAAGGGGGATTCAGGGGGATTTGCAGTTTGGCGCCCTGCGCTCTGTTGCTACTTGGGCAAAATCCCCCCCGCCCCCCTTTGTCAAAGGGGGGAGTCGGAGAAGCGTCGAGCTACAGCTGAAGATTTTCTCGTTCCCAAGCTCCAGCTTGGGAATGTAATTGCCGGCAAAGCTCCAGCTTTGAAGCGTAGTGAAGCGGAGCTTCCCGTACTATTTCACGTTCCCAGGCTGGAGCTTGGGAACGAGATGGCTGGATAAACTGGGACACGTTGGCCAGGTGGAGCTGACCGACTACCCCCTTTTGCGTATTTTGTGCCTTTTTGTGGCCAAATGCCCGGTGGCCCGCAGCTCACATCTCCATGACCATCGGCAGGATCACCGGCCTGCGCTCGACGGTCTTCTTGAAGAAGCGCCGCAACGCCTGGCGCACGGCGCTCTTGACCTCCTCGCTGTCGCAGCGCATCTCCGTGTTCAACTCCGCCAGCGCGGTGAGCACCACATTTCGTGCATGGTCCAGGTAATCCCGGCTCTCGTCCTCGAAGACGAAACCGCGCGACACGATGTCGGGCCCGTGAATGATTTCGCCGGAGGACTGGTTGATGCCGATGATGATCACCACCATGCCGTCCTCGGAGAGATGCTTGCGGTCCTTGAGCACCATGCTCCCCACATCGCCCACCCCCTTGCCGTCCACGAAGACCCGCCCGGTTTCCACCTTCTCCACGATGGCGCCGGTATCGGAGTAGAAGTAGATCACGTCGCCATTGCTGGCCAGGATGCAGCGCTCCTCCGGGATGCCGACCTTCCTGGCCAGCTGGATGTGCTTGTACAGGTGGCGGTACTCGCCGTGCATGGGGATGAAGAAGCGCGGCCTGACCGTGTTGATCATCAGCTTGAGTTCTTCCTGGCTGGCGTGGCCGGAGACGTGCACCTCGGAGACCCTCTCGTAGAAGACCTCGGCGCCGCGCCGGTACAGGTGGTTGATCAGCTCGGAGATGGTGCGCTCGTTGCCCGGGATGACCCGCGAGGAGAGGATGACGGTATCCCCCTTGCCCAGCTTGATCTGTTTGTGGTCGTCCATGGCGATCCGGGTCAGCACGCTCATCGGCTCCCCCTGGCTGCCGGTGGAGACGATGCAGACCTGCTCCGGCGGCAGGTACGGGAGCTCCTTGAGATCCATGATCAGGTCGTCGGGGATGTGAAGGTACCCCAGCTCGCGGGCGATGCGGACGTTCTTCACCATGGAGCGGCCGTTCAGCAGGATCTTGCGGCCGCAGCGGGCGGCGACGTCGGCCACCTGCTGCACGCGATGGATGCTGCTGGAGAAGGCCGCCACGATGATGCGGCCGGAGCAGTTGGGGAAGATCTCGGCAAAGGCATCGCCCACCGATTTCTCGGAAAGGGTGTACCCCTCGCGCTCCACATTGGTGGAGTCGGAAAAAAGGGCCAGCACCCCCGCTTCCCCGTAGCGCGAAAGGCTCGCCAGGTCGGTCAGCTCGCCGTCCACCGGGGTCTGATCGATCTTGAAATCCCCGGTATGGATCACCACCCCTTCCGGCGTGGTAATGGCGAGGGCACAGCCGTCCACGACCGAGTGCGCCACGCGCAGGAACTCCACCCGGAAACAGCCCAGGGCGACCGTGTCGCGCGGCTTGACCACGACCAGTTCCACCGGTTCCTTCAGCTTGTACTCTTCGAGCTTGGCATTGACCAGGCCGAGGGTCAGGGCCGTGCCGTAGACCGGCACGTTCAGCTCCTGCAGCACGAAGGGGAGGGCGCCGATGTGGTCCTCGTGACCGTGGGTCAGGCAGATGGCGCGGATCTGCTCGCGGCGCTCACGCAGCCAGGAGATGTCCGGGATGACATAGTCGATGCCGAGCAGGTCCGGGCTGGGAAACATCAGGCCGCAGTCGACGATGATGATGTCCTGGTCGTGCTGGTAGACCATCATGTTGATGCCGATTTCGTTCAATCCCCCCAGGGCGACAATTTTCAGTGCCGAGTTCGACGCGGTTTCGCTCATAATTTCCTTTTGTTTTCCTGATTAGCACCCCACGCAGCCACGGCAGCCCTTTGTCGGAGACAAAGTTCATCTTCCCTAGGCACCTGCTCACTCTCCTCCCCCTGGAGGGGGGAGGTCGGGAGGGGGGAAGAGACCGGCTTCTGCGAAGAACTGGCCGAGTTCCCCCTCCCTAGCCCTCCCCCTCCGGGGGAGGGGACAATTTTGCGCGTGGGATTAATCTATTGCTGTAACTTTCTCAGAAGCAACCAACCCGCCTGAGGCACGTTTTGTCGGAGAGGAACTTTACCTAGCTGCAACGCTCCTGATACCCGATCCCCCCCTTTGACAAAGGGGGGACAGGGGGGATTTGCCTTTGAAGTTCCTCAGAAGCCCTAATCAGGTTTGTTGTTGCTGCAGTTCAGCGGAAAAGGCGGCGTCACCGTTTGGTGGCGCCGCCTTGGAGTTGTGTGGCCGAACCGAGGATCGCCGGGGGTGCCGGGATTGCGGCAATCCTCCCTCCCGGCCCGGTCCGCGCGGTTATTTCTGGCTGATGGCCGACAGGCGCCAGGAGTTGTTGCCGACCGGCCTGGTGAAGGTCCAGTACTCCTCAAACTTTACCGGCTCGGTTTTGCTGCCGGCCACCACCGATCCGGTCGCGTCGTCTGTCGTGTAATCGAGGAGATTGGCATAGATCAGCGTGGTGATGTAATCCTGCCCCGCCTCCTGCCACACTTCGGATATCTCGACGCTCCTGACCGCGATGTTCTCCAGCCTGTTCACCTGCTTGTCGCGCAGCAGCCGGTTCAGGTCATCCTGGAATATCCCCTTCATCTCATCGGTCAGAAGCACGGAGAGGGCGGAGATGTCGCGATTCATCCATCCCCCCTGGATCTTGAAGAACATGTCCATGACGCTGTCCTTGAAGGCCCTTTCGTCAAAGGAGAAATCCATCTGGCGGATATGCGCCAGGCCGGTATCCACCCCGCCCGATGCCGGATCGTTGACCACATAGGCGTCGGAAACGGTGGAGCCCTGGTACGGTGCCTGGTAACCTACCTCGCCCTGGTAGCGACTCGGCTCCTGGTATCCTCCCTGGCGCACCAGTACCGGGGCGGCTTCCCTTCTTTTCTTCACGTAGCGGTAGATCATGTAGCCGATGCCGGCCAGAAGCAGGATCTCGAAGAGACCGATGCCACCGCCGCCGGCCATGCCGCCTGGGCCCGCCATGCCGAGGCTCCTGAACAGCATCCCTCCCAGCATACCGCCGACGATCCCCCCGGCCATGCTTCTCATGAAGCCGCCGCCCGCCTGTTGCTGGAACGGGCTCGGAGCAGCCATCTGCCGTGACGGAGCCGGCTGTGAGGCGGGAGCCGCCTGCCTGGAATAGCTGCGGGTACCGCGGCTCCCCATGGAGCGGCTGCCGCCGGCCCTGGCGTGGGCGGTGAGTTCCAGGACGGTCATGCTCAGGAACATGACAGCTGCAACCGTGGCAAATGCTTTTACGATATGCCTTTTCATGTTGGTTAGCCTCCTTGGCTGATTTTTCTGCGAATTGACGGCACTAGTTGGGTCGATGCAGCTGAGCGCTCGTCCTTTTCAGGATTCCCGGCAAAGTCTCTGGCCCTGGCGCCTGGAGAGCCAGAACTCGATCGCCTCCCGGACCACTTCCGAGACGCTCATGGAGGTTGACTGGGTGATCTTTTCCAGGACCCGTTTCTCCCGATCGCTTACCCGCAATGATACGACATTTTTGAGAACGATCTTCTCGATCTTCTCGTTTCTTTTTCTGGATTTTCTCTTTGTTGGCTCTTCGATTTGCAGCTTCACAGGGTTACCTCCGGCTTGAGTTGATCGTCGGGGGTAAAAAAAAAGACCTTTACCCTCGGCGAATGATATCGCTTTAGGTAAAGGTCTTGCTTTTAGTGGGTTATTCATTTATCCCAGGACCCGGGTGTTTCCACCGTCTTGACGGGTCTCGGGTCGGCCATTTCTCCGGCCGATAGCTACTCCCCTTTACTTGTGCTAGATAATATGGTTTGTCACGCACCATGTCAACTGTTTTGTTTGGAATTATTGAACTGCCCCGACCAGACAGACACGGGCGCCATCATTTCAATGGTACTGACAACCCCGCACAAGCGGCATTTATTCCATATGCTTACTTGCCCGCCTCGAGCTTATCCAGCAGCTCCTGCGTTTCTTTCAGCTTCTGCTCGAGATTTTTCAGTTCCTGGGGCGAGTACTTCTTCTCCCCTTTTTTTATTTCACTGTTCAGTTTCTTTACCCTCTTTTGGATGAGATCGGCCTGTTTCAGGCAGTTCCCCGAAGAGAGCTCGCAGATGACTTTTTCCTGGTTGGACTGCTGCGCGAAGACGGTAACCGACACGAGCAGTGCGGCAATAACTATGATCATGCTACTCTTCATGTCATACCTCCTATTTGGGTTTATGTAATAGCTTCAATCTTTCAGGGACCACAGATCAGCACCAACCCTTCGTTGCGACAACTCCCTCCCATTCAGGATCAGCACCAATCCTTCGCTGCACCAAGCTCCCTCCCCTTCAAGGGGAGGGCAGGGGTGGGGATGGGGGAAAGACGGCGCAATAAGCAACCCCATCCCCCTCCTGACCTCCCCCTTGAAGGGGGAGGGACTATAAATAATACCTGACCTCCCCCTTTAAGGGGGAGGGACTATAAATAATACCTGACCTCCCCCTTTAAGAGGGAGGGACTATAAATAATACCTGACCTCCCCTCTGAGGGGCACTGCCATTAAGTTAAGGGGAAAGAGTCATTTTTAGAAAATTATTTTTCTTCTTCGACGCAAAAAATTGATGATTTTGCCTTGTGTA
>Ga0154470_1075_pt2 | contig 12365 bp, 16 predicted proteins | sample RifGroC2_FD_115949 | JGI IMG/M metagenome (GOLD analysis project Ga0154470, IMG submission 115949) | Geobacteraceae bacterium GWC2_58_44 | reverse complement strand
CAAAGAGCAGGTAAATCGTATAAAGTTAAGCTGTTACGACGAGCGCACCATAGTGCAAAAACTTAACCGGACAACGCTGCCTAAATCCCCCTTTGCAAAGGGGGACTTTCTGCGAGAACCATCGATATTGAAGATCAGCGCTAATCGGATTCGGTAATGATTCTTTTCGGGTTAAGTATCCGCGAAAATCCGCTAAATCAGATTTGTATCTGCGTTCTATGAACTTGTTTTTAATGGAGTTAAAGGCAATGACGAACATGGCCGACAGCAACATCCGCCCCGACCCGGACCCGGAGATGGCGGCGATAGCCGACTACCTGTGCGATTACGAGATATCGAGCGAAGAAGCGTATGAAACGGCGCGCCTTTGCCTCCTGGACAGCCTGGGCTGCGCCATGCTGTCGCTGCGGTTTCCGGAATGCGCCAGGCTTCTCGGCCCTCTGGTCCCCGGATCGGTAGTGCCGCTCGGGGTCAGGGTCCCCGGCACCGCCTTTGAACTCGATCCGGTCAAGGCGGCTTTCGATATCGGCATCCTGATCCGTTGGCTCGATTTCAACGACACCTGGCTCGCGGCGGAGTGGGGACACCCCTCCGACAACCTGGGGGGGATTCTGGCTGCGGCCGACTTCATCTCGCGCCGGAACCGCGCCGAAGGGAAGGGCCCGCTGGTCATGCGTGAGGTGTTGACTGCAATGATCAAGGCTTACGAGATCCAGGGGGTGATGGCGCTGGAAAACAGCTTCAACCGGGTGGGGCTCGATCACGTGGTACTGGTCAAACTGGCCACTGCGGCGGTGGTAACGCGGATGCTGGGCGGCGGCAAGGAGCAGATCATCGATGCGGTCTCCCAGGTCTGGGTCGACGGCCAGAGCCTGCGCAGCTACCGTCACGCTCCCAACACCGGAAGCCGCAAGGCCTGGGCGGCCGGAGACGCCACCAGCCGTGGCGTCCGCCTGGCGCTTCTCACCATGGCCGGCGAGAGCGGCTATCCCAGCGCCCTTACTGCCGCAAGCTGGGGCTTTTACCAGGTCTGCTTCCGGGGGGAGCGCTTCCGGTTCCAGCGTCCCTACGGCGCCTATGTCATGGAGAACATCCTGTTCAAAATCGCCTTCCCGGCGGAATTCCACGCGCAGACAGCGGTTGAGTGCGCGATCATGCTTCATGGCAAGGTCAAGGGGAGACTCGATGACATCGAGCGGGTCTTCATCACCACCCATCAGTCGGCGATCAGGATCATCAGCAAGAGCGGCCCCCTTTACAACCCCGCGGACCGCGACCACTGCATCCAGTATATGGTCGCCATCGGCCTCATCTTCGGCGAGCTGACCGCCGACCATTATTCCGATGCCGTTGCCGGAGATCCGCGCATAGACCGGTTACGGGAGAGGATGGAAGTGGTGGAAGAGCCCCGCTACAGCAGCGACTACCTCCGCCCGGACAAGCGTTCCATCGCCAATGCCGTCGAGATAATCTTCAAGGACGGCGGGAGTTCCGGAAAGACGGAGGTCGAGTTTCCGCTCGGCCATCGGCGGCGTCGGGGAGAAGGGATCCCTCTGCTGTTGCGAAAATGCGAGTCCAATCTCGCCGGGCGCCTGTCCGCCGCACAAGTGGAAAAGGTCATGACGCTCTGCCTCGACCGGCAGCGCCTGGAGGCCCTGGCAGTCGAGGAATTCATGGCCATGCTTATCGTGGCCTGAACATATGGAAGGATTGCCTCCATGAAACTCCCCCCGAAGTCAGATCCGGCGCGCCAATGGCTCACCACCCTCTCCTGGCCCGACAAGATGATCGCCCGCTGCTTTCCTCATTTCTTCAAGCGCTGCGCGCCGGAAGAGATCCAGGAGCAATGGGCGGAATATCTGGATAAAAAGCACAAGAGGGGGGGGAAAGACGACAGTCCGAGTAAGCGGTGAGTCCCTAAAGGTAGGGTGGGCCGTGCCCACCATCAGGAGGCCGTTGTGGTGGGCACGGCCCACCCTACCTCTCGACTGTTCTTCAACATGTTTTAGGATCTCCCTCACTGAGGGGGCTTGCCTAAGGGAGAGGAGCCGCAGATGTTGACAACCGGTAATTGTTGGCATACGATACCAACAATGATATGAAAGCTCGCTCGATTGTCCACGATAAGCAAACGGACGAACTGGGCCACACCCTGGAAATCAAAATGTAGCAGGTGCCGGTGTCAGAACACACACCGCACGGTTATAAATACTCACTTGTTTATATAGTTGGAAATAGAAGGGTCATTGGCTATGACAACGAACGAGGTAAAGGCGATCACCGCCATTACGAGGGGAGCGAAGGGCCATACACCTTTACAGGATTACGTCAGCTGGTTGAAGATTTCAAAAAGGATATGGTGGCTTACAAGGAGCGACGTTATGCAGGTTAAACGGGTCACGATTGGCATCAGAAGCGTTGACGAGGCACTGGACAACTTCATAGCTATCGGTGAATCTATCGAGCGCGGAGAAACGGTGAAAAGGCAACCTGCCGCGGTTTATTTCACCAACCTCGACGCATTCAGAAAGGCGCTGACGCAAAAAAGGTTAGAGCTCCTGCACGCGATCAGACTAGAAAAACCTACTTCCATACACCATCTGGCGAGGATCGTTCAGCGAGACATTAAGAATGTGTCAACGGATGTAAAATATCTTTCACAGATCGGCCTCGTTGAACTGAAGGAACAAAACAATTGTTTCTTTCCGATTGTAGATTACGACAGAATCGAGCTGGATATCGCCGTATAGAGGAAATCCGCAGGCGGCCGAGACATTGAGTCGCACCGACAACCTCACCCAGCACTCGCTCGCCATCGACCGCACCACGGACCTGAACTCCCGCACCACCTATCCTCACGCGGCCATCAACAACGGACCTGAGTACCCACACCGTCTTGCACCCTCCCCCAGCCCCCACTGCCATTAAGTTAACAGGTGGCGCCACGCAGATCACGTAGGGTGGGCCTAGCCCACCGTCGGTTGAGGTTTGGTGGGCGGGGCCCACCCTACACGTCACCTCCTTAACTTAACGGCAGTGCCCCCAGCCCCTCCCATCGAAGGGAGGGGGGCTTATAGGTCCCCTCTCCCCTGGTGGGAGAGGTAGGGAGAGGGGGGGGAATGCCCGGAAATCTCGGTCCGCTAGCTCTTCCGGCTAATCTGCATCTTCCTCGGAGCGCCCTCCAGGTATTCCACCTGGTAGCCGAGGCTTTCGATCAAGGGGCGTGCCTCCGCAAAGGTCGCGCCGTCGAGGGTGCGCGCATCGCAGTCGATTTCATTGCCGTCGGGGCCGATGATCTGCAGCAGACCGGATGCCGGGGCAACCTGGACCGGCAGGCCGGGGATCGGGGCGAGCACCAGCTCCCGAAAGCGCTCCCAGGGGAAATTTGCCCCCGGATCTTCCCGCCTGGCCGGATCCAGCTTGGCGTGGCTCACCACGTCGACGAGCTCCGGGTACTTGCTCCAGGCATACCTGACCAGGGCCGCCGTCTGCTGCACCTGCCACTCCGAAAAAGGATCGCCTGCCTGGGTATTGACGATCTCGACACCGAGCGACCAGTAATTGACGTATCGGCTGCCGTTGTTGACCTCCGGGTGCGACCGGTCGTTGCGGACGTGCCAGGCGGCCCTCGTTTCGGGGGCGCAAGCCCACACCCTGCCACCATGCTCCGGCTCGTTCTCGTCCGGAATGAGCCAATGCCAGCTCGCCGACTCTTCGAACATCACGCTCATCGCTCCCGATGAACTGGCACCTGCCGTCGCATGGATCACGAAGGCCCGTACCTTGCCGTCACACTTCTTGGTCCGGTCGCTGGTGCTGGCGGCATGATGCGCCTTGATGCCGGGATACCAGGAGTTGGCCGGCTCGGGGAGCGGCGGTCCCTGGTACGGTGGGAGTTTGAAGTGAAAGGTTTTGGGATCTGCCATGGTTCGCCCTCCTTCTCCGGGTGAAAACGAGATAGCTTCAGACAGAAACTATAACCATTAAATTACAGGTTGCCAATTAGAAATCATGTGGCAGTATTCTCACATGCCTCGTCTAGCGAACCGTAGATGAACGAGGATCGTGGCGCAGCCTGGGACCGGGAAGGAGGTGTAACTGAAACGAGGCCGTCAAGATAACGAAGCAGCTAATCCAAGAGAGGAGGAATTAGAGAAATGAAGAACCTGACCATGCTGATTACCCTGCTGGCGTTTTCCATCATGGCAGCCGCGCCGCTTCCGGCCGACGCTGCCAGAAAAAAGGCAAAAAGTGAAGTGGTGATGAAAATGGGGAGCAAGGTGCATCTGTTCCACAGTTCCAAAGTGGAGGTCCAGAAGGAGATAGCTATTGGAGACGTGCTGACGGTTTATCGACAACTAGGCGGCAAGACCCCCCAGCCCAAGGAAGTCGGCGAGGTGAAGGTACTTTCCTTCATCGGGCCGCATTATTTTGAGGCGGAAATCACCAAAGGGGAAATCAAGATCGGTGATATCGCCAAGAAGGAGGATACCTCGCTGCTCGTGCAACCGGCTAAATAACCGCCGGCAAGCCGGGACAACGCCGTCCCGGCTTTCAGGCGGAGAGGTCTGAACCGGCGCCTCAGCCGATTACCCCTCCGATGCCTGCTTCTTTTGAAGGCACTGCAGGGCCTTTTTCACTTCCTCAGCATCGTCGTCATTGAGACCGGGAGGGACGTTCGCGGCACCGTACTCTTTATAGATCTTGAACCGGCTGCAGGATTGATGATCCCCCAGACAGAGTCTGTTCCTTATGTATTCCGCCGCCTTGGGCAGCTCCTTCATGTTGTCATTGAAAAACTGGCAACATTCCATCAACTCGCAGGCCATTTCACCCCCCCCTTCCGTGAACATTGTGTTCAGCTATTATCTGACTGATTGTTGCTCGAATCGTCCCTGCTCCCACCGAGCTGTTGAAGCACCCCGTTCCGGCATAAGGATCGAAGTCGGCGATCTGGGCGATGAGCATCCGGACCAGGTGGCCCCGGTCCGCATACCGTTCAGGCTGCTCGGCGATCACCATTACCTCGGCAAGAAGCCAGGAAGGGAACTCCCCGGACTCGTTTTCCCGAAGCGCAACGTCTCGCAGTTTCGTAAACAGCTCCATGTTCTGCCTGGCTCCTTGCCGTGTTCCACGCTGATCAGGGCGTTTTCGATCTCTTCATCTTGCGGCGCTCACGGATCTGCTTGGTATCGCTATACATGTCGTTGTAGGCAGCCCTCATCGCCTGGTCGAACCCTGCCGCAGCGCCGCCGTTTTCCCTGATGAATCTGTCTGCGGCCGGCTTGTCTCGAAAAGCCCATTTCGCCTGCGCTGTCATGACACCCGGCTGCCCCCCTCCCAGAACCCAAAGGGCCTTCTCCGCGTCGATCAGCTCCTTGCCGTAGTAGTCGGCAACGGCAATCCTGCCAGGGGTTCTGTCGATATTGTTGGCAAGATCGATTGCGGCACAGTGCAGACTGCACGCTCCCGACGAGGTGCCGTCGTCGTATTCGATCAGCACCCTGCTATGGGCAAACTTCCCCCGGTCCATACCGCAGTACTTGCACGACGGGTGTTTCCCGACGTCGGCAAGATCTGCTGCAAACGATGAGACAGCCGACAGGGAACAGATGCATAACAGGATCAGTGCGATTCTCTTCATGGTTTTGCCTCCCCCGAACAAAAAAACTGATTAACGCTGATCTTTCGCTGAAAAAACTCCCTCCCCTTCAAGGGGAGGGTTGGGGTGGGGATGGGGTTAGCTCCGGTGCCAAAACACCCCCATCCCCCTCCTGACCTCCCCCTTGAAGGGGGAGGGACCTGAACAGCGGAAGATCATCGCTAATCAGGAACAAAAATGGCGCTTCCCCGGGCGGAACCCGACCTTTACGCTTCATTACCTGACCTGATTAGCGCGAATCTTCCGCAAACCGCATAAAACACCCCCTCCCCCATGATGGAGGCTGGGGAGAGGGTGAAAAGCTCGCACAAGCTTCACCCTCCCCCCGCCCCTCCCATCAAGGGAGGGGGGAGAAGAATAAGCGGGAGATGGGCGCCGATCAGGTTACTTGATCAGGGGGCGTCCGCTCCGTCGCCAGCCGGCCATCTGTCCCTCCAGGAGCACCACGTACCGGTAGCCGATCGCCCCGAGCAGTACCTTGACGATCCGGGCACGGGGACCGAGCTCGCAGGTCACCACCAGCTCTGCCTGCCGGTCCGAAGGGATCGGCGCAAGCCGCAACAGTATGAGCCAGGTCGGGGCATGAATCGCCCCCGGTATGTGCCCCTTCCTGAACTCGAAGCCTGTGCGGACATCGACGAGAGTCGGCGGATTCTTCGATTTCATCCGGCTGAGCAGTTCCTGAGCCTGCATCTGATCCCCTCTTTGACCTTTTCAAACCTGCCGGCGGGCCGTGACCATGAACTCCGGAGGGTCCGTGATCGCCTTTTTCACCGAACATAGCTCGGCTGCCTTGACGATCGCCCTTTGATACTTCTCGGGGAAACCGGGAGGGAGCTCGATCTCCATTGCTACCTTGGCGAGCCTCCTTTTCCCGTCCTCGGCGGTGACGAACTCCATGCGCTGGGTAAGCGCCAAACCTTCGGTGGCAATCTGGCGATGCCGGCAGAAACTGAGCACGTAAATGCCCGCGCAGGTCCCGAGAGAGGCGAGGAAGTACTCGAAAGGAGTCGGCGCTGCCCCCTCCCCTCCAGCTTGCAGAGGCTGGTCGGTGTGAATGACCCGGCTGTCGAATTCCGCGTTGACCTTTTCCCCTCCGGGGAAGGTGATCTTCATCTCCATGGTGCACTCCTCCTGCTGCTCCGCTAGAGGGGCTTGACGCCCAGTATCTGCAGCACCGAGGCCGAACCGGTGTGCCCGCGCCCCTCCTGTACTTCCCGCTCTATCTGCACGGCATGGACCAGCTCCAGGCCGGCAAGTTCCCGCTTCAGGCCGTCCAGGGACATGAGCATGTCGGGGGACTTCGGCCCGCCGGTGCCGTAGGCCAGCTGCTCCTCGCTGAATGCCTCCAGTACGAAAACCCCTCCGGGCTTGAGTCCCCGCACCGCCGCCTGGTGGATTCGGGAGCGCAGCGCTGAAGGAAGATGGCAATAACAGGCGACGATCCCCTCCCATTGTTCCCATTCTATCGCGAAGGCGGCCAAGTCGGCAGGTATGGCGGTAATGGCGACGCCCCGCTCCCTCGCCAGAGCCAGCGCCTTGGCCAGGCCGACTGCCGACCCGTCGACCGCGGTCACCCGGTATCCCAGCGATGCCAGGTAAACGGCATTTCTCCCTTCACCCTCCGCCAGGGAGAGTATCCTTCCTCGCGGAATCCTCCCCGCGACTGAGGCGAGAAATTCATTGGGAGCCGTCCCGTAGGTGAATCCCGGCTCGCTATAGCGTTCGTCCCAGTCCATGATCTGCTCCCGGCTCGGCCTTGTTGTCGTCGCCGGCCATGCGGCCGTCGCTTACCTGCAGTATCCTGTCGAACCCCTCGACCATGCGGTGGTCGTGGGTGACCACCAGGATGGCGGAATGGTTTTCCACCGCGAGTTTCTTCAAGAGCGCCATGACGTTTTTCCCGTTCTCGGTATCAAGGGCTGCGGTCGGCTCATCGGCCAGGATCACCTTCGGCCGGTTGGCCAGGGCGCGCGCGATGGCCACCCGCTGCGCCTCGCCGCCGGAAAGGGCCGAAGGGTAACTGTTCAGCCGGTGCCCGAGATTGAGCGATACCAGAAGCTCGGTGGCGCGCCGCCTGGCTTCGGTCCTGGAGAGTCGGTTGATCTCCAGGGCGATCATGACGTTTTCCAGGGCGGTGAGAAAGGCGATCAGGTTGTGGGCCTGAAAGATGAATCCGAGCTTTTCCCGGCGCAGCCGTTTCAGGTCGAGCCCCGGCAGCCATCCTTCGTCGGCGACGGTGGCGCCGTCGATTACCACCTTGCCGTGGGTCGGCTCGTTGATCAGGCCGATGGAGGTCAAAAGCGTCGTCTTCCCCGACCCCGAAGGGCCCAGGATGGCGACCAGTTCCCCCGGCTTGATCTGGAAGGTGGCATCCGCGATGGCGGTTACCGCCGTTTCCCCCCTGCCGTAGATCTTGGTCAGGTTTTCCACTGCTATCGCATACCTGGCGTTATCCACCCAGAGCCTCCGCCGGCTCGACCTTGAGCGCCTTCCTGATCCCCACCAAGCTCGACAAGGTGCAGATCGCCATGACGATGACGAAGAGTCCCTGCAGGTCTGAGCTCTCCAGCACGATCCGGCGGGGAAATCTTTCATAGGTCAGCAGGATCAGCCCGTAACCGATGGCGTAGGCGATCACCCCCATCAGGAGCGACTGCTGCAGGATCATGCCGATGATGACCCGGTTCTGGGAGCCGATCAGTTTCAGGGTGGCGATCACCTTGATCTTGTCGAGGGTCGAGGTGTAGATGATGAGCGAGATGATGACCGCCGAGATGACCAGGAGAATGATCCGGAACAGCCCCAACTGCATGCGCGCCTTCTCGATCATCCCCTTGGTGAGAATCCTGGTCTGCTCTTCCACGGAGAGGGGGCGGAAATGGTTCCAGCGGCGGATCCGCTCCTGCACCTCGCCAAGGTCCGCTCCCGGTGCCAGCCGCGCCACCACCGTGTTCACCGTGCGGGTCGACTGGGTGATGCCGGCGATCCCCTGCCCCAGGGATTCTGCCTGCCCCGGAGAGAGGGTCTGCATGGCGGCCAGCCCGGCAGCGATCCGCTCCCGATCGTTTCTGATGGCGTCGTTGTCCCTCTTGAACTGGATATCCTGGGCGTCGGCAAGGGTCAGGTAGGCCGCCGGATCCCCACCCGAAGAGACCACCTTTCCGGTTATGCCCACCACCGTGTAGTCGTGCAGCCCCAGACGGATTTTTTCGCCCAGTTCCATCTTCATCGCCTTGGCAACCACGATTTCGTAATGCTTCTGGCGTATGTTCCGCCCGGCGACGATCCCCGGCGGTCCGCCGAACCCGTTCAGGTCGTAGCCGATCAGGAAAAAACGGAACGGCTTCCCCTGACGCTCGATCTGCACGGTCTGGAAGGAGAGCGGGGCCGCCTCGGCAACACCCGGCACCGCTTTTATGCGGTACTTGATGTCCTCGGGGATGCGCGAACTCTCGGCAAACGGGCCGTTGGTCCCCTGCTGCACCACCCATAGGTCCGCCTTGGTGAACTCGAGCACGGCCAGGGCGTCGGCGAATAGCCCCCGGTAGATCCCCCCCATGCTCATCACCACCCCGAGCAGCAGTCCCAGGCCGATGGAGGTCAGGATGAACCTCCCCCGGTGGTAGCTTATGTCACGGATGGCAAGATTCATCGCGCGCGCCGCACCTTCATCCCTTCCTTGAATTTCGCCATCTGGGGCTGTGGCGCCGCTGCGACCCCTTCGCCCTCCCGAAGGCCGCCGACGATCTCGGTGAAGTTGCGCCGGTCCTCGATGCCGGTGGTCACTTCCCTGAAGGAGAGCTTCCCGTCGGCCACGATCCAGACCCCGCGTTTGCCCCCCGTGGAGACGACGACCCCCGACGGGAGGGCCGGAACGTCCTTCTTGGTCCGGGTGACGATGTACACGTCGCACTGCTCTCCCAGGTGGAGATCCTTCAGCGGTTCGTCGAAGCTCAGGTCCACTTCCAGTTCCTCGGTAACCCGGTCGCTTCGTTGTCCCAGGCGGGCAACCCGTCCGGGGAAGCGCTCGCCCGCCGCGGAGCGCAGCGAGATGGCAGCCGGTTTCCCGATCGCTACCCCCTTAAGCTGCGATTCGTCCACGTTGGCCTTGACCCAGACGGTCCGGGGGTCGGCCAGGGTGAAGATGGGCATGCCGGGGGTGACGGTGGCTCCCTTTTCCAGGTCCCTCGTGATGACGACCCCCTGCTGTGGAGCGTAGATCAGCGTTTCGGCGACCCTGCTGCGGGCGACGCCAAGAGTGGCGCGGTTCGACTGCTGCTCCATGCGCACCGCTTCGATCGCGGCCTGGCACCTCGCCACCTCCTCCCGTGCCACCAGGCAGGCGGTGTCATACTGATCCGCCTCCAGTTGGGCGACCAGGTTCTTTTCCGCCAGCGTCCTGAAGCGCCTGGCGTTTTTTTCCGCCAGGGCCAGGCTCGCCCTGGCCTTTTGCAGGGTGGCCAGCTCCACGTTCAAGCCGGCGGCGCTCCGGCTCAATCCGGCTTCGGACTGCTGCTGCTGATGCCGCAGGTCGTCACTGTCGAGCCGGGCTAGAAGCTGTCCCGGTTTGACCCGATCACCCTGGTCGGCGTACAGCTCGACGATCCTGCCGGTGATCTTGCTGGAGACGCCGACCACGACCTTCGCCTCGACCGTGCCGTTGCCGTACACCTGCGCCACGAGATCGCGCTTCTCGAGCTTTACGGTCCTGACCGGCATCGGGGCGAGCAGCGTCAGTTTGAGGACGGCTCCCAAGGCGAGAACGACCACCGGCCATATCAGGTACCCCTTTTTCCTTGCCAAGCTCTTCAGCAGTTCCATTGCTCACTCCTTAGCGCTCCCAACAAATCCCCTCCCTGCATCGCCGGTCACTCTTTCCCGACTGCCCGGTCCAGCCGGGCCAGCGAGAGGTAATAGTCGTACCCCGCCTGGATCCGGGAGGTCCGGGCATCGAGGGCCAGGGTCTGCGCATCGGTCACCTCGATGATGCTGCCGACCCCTTCCTGGTAGCGCCCCTCGGCCAGCGCCTGGCTTTCGCCGGCTGCCGCGACCTCCTTCTCCGTCGAGACCATGCGGGCGGCTGCTTCGCTTGCGTCAAGCCAGGCCGACTCGGCCTCCTTGATGATTTGCAGCCTGAGATTACTCTGCCTGGCTTCGATGGAGCCGATGTTTGCCCGGGCTTCGCGCAGCTGTTCGACCGTCGAGAACCCGGAAAACAGCGGCAGGGTCAGGTTCAGCCCCAAGGCCCAGACGTTGCCGGCGGGGGGGAGGTCCCGGTCGGCATACCCTATGGCGGCCGTACCCGACAGGACCGGCAGATGGCCGCTTTGCGCGGCTTTCAGGTTGTCGGACGCGGCAGACTTCAGGGCCGTCAATTGCCGCAGTTCGGCACGGTTGCGCAGCGCTTCCCGCCGAGCCTCAACCCGATCCGGCAACGGGAGCGCAACCGGCGCGGGATCGGCCAAGTCGGCTTCTCCCAGCTCCGGCAACCCCATGGCAGTGGCAAGCTCGACCCGTGCGATCTCCCGGTTGTTCTCGGCGCGGATCAGCGCGCTCTTCGCGGTGAAGAAGTTCGCCTCCGCCCTGGCCAGGTCCACCTTGGCCCTGATCCCCTGGCTGAAGAATTCCTGCGCCTGCCGGTGCACCCCTTCCCGTGCCTTCACTGTTTCCCTGACCGCGACCACCTGCTTTTCGGCCGCCAGCAGAAGATAGAACGCGCTCCTCACCCGCTGCGCCAGATCCTGCCGGGTTATGGCGAGAGCCTGGTCGGCGGCATCACGGTTGCCGCGTGCGGCACCAACGGCGCCGGAAGTGCGGCCGAAATCGTAGATGGTCTGCTTCAGGTAGAGGAGGCCGGTATGCACCTCCGTCGACTTGATACGTTCCAGCGGCGTGAGGTAGGAGCGCCCACGGCTCCAGTCGGCGGCAATGCCGACCTGAGGGTAGTAGTCGGCCAATGCCCGGCCGGTCCGGGCTTCGGCGCCGGCCAGGTTCGCCCTGGCCTCGAGGAGCAGGGGGTGGTTTTTCAGCGCCGTCGTCAGCGCCTGGTCGAGCGTCAGCGGCGGGGCGGCATGGACGAGCTGAGTCGTGACCAGGAAGGCGACTAGAGATAGCAGGAATCTTTTCATTGAGGTCCACTTGTATGCTGAAAGCAGCGCCTATGCCTGACTGGCATTACTTCGGCTTCATGCCTGACGGCAGGATATTCTGGTTTTAATATATATTCAAGTAAATATTTAGCAAAAAGGTATGTGATTAGCATCAATCTCCCGCAAACTGGGCAAACACCCCCTCCCCCTTGATGGGAGAGGGCAGGGGAGAGGGTGAAAAGCTGGCACAAGCCTCACCCTCCCCCCGGCCCCACTGCCATTAAGTTAAGCGGTGATTCCGTGAATCATGTAGGGTGGGCCGTGCCCACCATCAGGATGCGGTTGTGGTGGGCACGGCCCACCCTACCTCTCATTCCCTTAACTCAATGGCAGTGCCCCCCGGCCCCTCCCGTCAAGGGAGGGGGGAGTTTCAATCAGCGGAAGATTGACGCTAATCAGGATAGATTATTGCGCAAATCATCCCCTCCCCCGGAGGGGGAGGGCTAGGGAGGGGGAACCTCGCCAGTTCTTCGCAGAAGCCGCTGTCTTCCCCCCTCCCGACCTCACTGCCATTAAGTTAAGGTCGGTGCTAATTTCCCGCACGCAGCAAA
>Ga0154470_1042_pt3 | contig 12760 bp, 13 predicted proteins | sample RifGroC2_FD_115949 | JGI IMG/M metagenome (GOLD analysis project Ga0154470, IMG submission 115949) | Geobacteraceae bacterium GWC2_58_44 | reverse complement strand
GACTACATGTTGAACGAGCAATTTACATGTCTGACTCCTTTCAGTCAGATAGATCAGCCAGGCTTAGCCTGGCGTACCTAAGAACGCAAAGAAAAACAAGTCTTGGGGTAAACCAAGTCTTTCTTTGCAACTTCGCAGAAGTTCCTGGCGTCCTTTGCGTAACTGCTTTTACAACCGGATTCTTAAATGAGCGAAACAATTGCAACAGCTGGCATATCGCCCTTGGTAACCATCATAGTTCTCAACTGGAACGGTTCCAGCCACACTGTTAGCTGCCTGACAGCTCTGGCCAAAACTACCTACCCGAACTACAACATCGTCGTCGTCGATAACGGATCAAGCGACGATTCTGTGGTTAGGATCAGGTCGTCTTTTCCAGACATCCGCATCGTGGAAACCGGCCGCAATCTTGGCTACGCGGGAGGCAACAATGTCGGGATCAGGCACGCTCTCGCACATGGCGCCGATTACGTCTGGATCCTGAACAACGACACGGTTGTCGTGACCGAATGCCTGCAGCGGATGGTGGTGGCGGCCGAGTCCGACAAGTCAATCGGCATGGTCGGCTCCAAGATCTACTACCTCGATGCGCCGCAAACCATCTGGTACGCGGGAGGCACGGTCGACCTGAAGCTCGGCTGCACATGGCACATCGGCAAGGACGAGCCGGACCACGGTAACCATGATGCTCCCGGGGAGACCGAGTTCATAACCGGATGCAGTGTGCTGGTGAGGCGCCAACTGGTCGAGGCGATCGGCCTCATGGACGAGAACTATTTTCTCTACTTTGAAGACGTGGACTGGTCCATGAAGGCCCGACAGGCCGGATGAAAGCTCCGCTTCGAGCCGACAGCGCTGCTCTATCATGCCGAGGGGGCGCAGAAGGGCCGGCTCTATTCGGACCGATTCATCTACTACACGCTGAGAAACCGGCTCTATTTCATGAAGCGCTTCGCGCCGGGAAGCATGCAATCCTGCCATCTCTTTCAGCTCAAGACAGCACTGTACTTCGGCAAGTCAGCACTTCAGGGCGGCTTGAAAAGCAGCGCGCACGCACTCTCACTCGCCATAGAGGCCTACGCCGACTTTTACCTGCACCAACGGATGGGGCATAAAGAGCTATAAAACTTCCTCATCCTTTCCCCCTTCCTCCCAAGGAAAGTCCAGGGGTCACCGCTCCGAGCGTTGCTGGTTGGTGCAAGACTGGGACAGATTTATCACGACTGGGACAGATTTATTATTTTCCAATGAAAGTAGCAGAACCGTAGTTCCTGAAGATTGCAAAAGTGAATGTAGATGTGGTTTCAAGTTTCAAGAACCTCTGCCGGGGGGCAAGCGATAGCACTCTTTATTATTTAAAACTAAATATTCCCGCGCTCTGTTTCTCACGCACGTGAATCTGAAGGAATATCATGAAGTACCTTTTTTTTCTTGCGAACATGATATGGGCAACGTGTGCCTTTGGTTTGGACACACCAGGACCGATTGCCGAGGCAAGCCGATCGGTTGTTGAGGGGACTCTTTTGCAGGTTTCCAAACTGCCTCCTCCTGGTGGAAATGCCTATCCAGACTGCTACTACACTGCCATCATGGATATCGCGCACATCATCTCCGGCCAGAGTATCCCCAAAAAAATAATAGTCGTACTACCTGGCTTCTTTTCAAGGCAATATGCTCCCGAAGCAAATTATAAGATCGGGGACCGAGTCCACGCAACGGTCGTTCCCTTCGCTTCAATGCCGGACAAGGTAAGGCAGACCCAGCAGGCTGATGAAACGGAAGATATAGATCTGGATTTTTACTATCCCAAAAGTATCGCCCCCCTTCAGGAGTTTGAAAAAATCGCGAATCCCGTATCTTTCGCCGGCAAGCATCAGAAAACGGAGGCGGCAATAATCTTCCAGCCAATCGACGTCAAGGCAAGGGCTGCCAGGCACGAGCAAATACAGCATGATTTAAAGGATATAAACAACCTGCTTGCCAAACATGGGGGCGATTGGGACAAATGGTACGATTCTCTGCAGGATTTCAGGGACCAATATAAAAAACAGTACGATATTCAGGCGCAACGATGGATCGGGGATAGCTTTTTCAGCGCAGGGTATTTAGACAATAGCAAGATTTATAACCATGAGTTCATCGCTTCCATGATCGCTTTCAAAAATTACCTTGCTGCACGCAATGTTGATTTGATTATCGTTAGGGTTCCGAATAAAGGGGAGATAGATTACGATTTATTCACACCCGCACCTAGCGATCACATATCAAATCCATATCTACTACGCATGTACAAGGAATTGCTGGAGGCGGACGTCGAGATAATAACCAGCATAATCCCGAGAGCAAAAGAGAAAAGGCTTCAATACCCGCTAATGTACTGGTATCAAGACTTCGCTCAGAATCATCCTGCCGAAGGAATCTCGTGGGTAATTGCGGAGGAGTTCGCAAAACGAGCTAACCGCTACAGCCGTGTCAACTCACTGCCCAAGCAGGTTTTTACTCTCAAGGATGCGTCAACCGCTGAGGATTGGGTGAACTTCAAGTGGCCGGCAGGGAACCCCAAATTCAGCAATACCGAATACGTCCGGTATACAACCGTCGTAGATAACAAAGAGAAACCGGTTGGATTAAAGAAGGGGCAAGCCTCCCCAGTCCTGGTGCTTGGTTCTTCCTTTATTACTGCCCCCTCGCTTTCCAACGGTGGAAGTATACCCAGCTACTTTGCTTATCTCACAGGCATTATCCCAGATCTGGTTCAAAGGCGCGATGCGGACTTCATGATGCCACGCATTATCGCGCGCGAAGGAGATGATTTTCTCAGGGACCGAAGCGTCTGCTTGTTCCCGTTCGTCCCATGGGTTGCTCATAAAGCACTTGCCCCGCTTCCAGTTTTCGATCCTGACAAATCTACTAAAGCGTTACTTGCTTCTTATTCTGGTCCCACCATGCATAAGGCAATAGATTCTTTTGCAGAGACCTCAAAACATCTTTTATCTTACTCCGCAGATGGGACATTGCATGTACAGCCGGTGTATGGTGAACGTAATGCAGCTGTCAGCATCCCCATAAAAGTTCCCGATGTAGTTTTTAAGTTTCCACACTTCCTGCTGGCCGTTGAATTGGCAAGCAAAGATTTTACCGGTGTAATTGTTAATTATGCAGGACAGACAGATCTAATAAAAAGAAGTGGGCAGGTCAACGAAGAGGTATTCGGATTTGCCACAAAGTCAGACAATCTAATCACTGTTGACTTCACAGCGGATAAATATAAGAAAGTCCCTGTGGAAATAAAAGGTATAAAGTTTTTCGGAGTGAGCCAACCCGTTTACTATAAAACCAACAATATCACAGAATAAACGTTGAACAAGAGGGTCAAACCTACAGAATTCAAATTTGAAATTTGTAGGTTTGACCCTAGGTTTGACCCCATGGCATGTCCAGACACCGACCGGCAGCTTCCGTACCATCGTGATCAGCCCGAAGATAAACATAGGCAGCGAAGGGCTCTTTTACGCCCGTGGCCCGCTGACAATCTGGCTTACCGACGACAGCAGGAAGGTGCCGGTGATGATCGAGAACCTGTTCAAGGACGGGGTCCCCGTCTACCTGCAGCAATTCCCCCCGGACGCCATCAGGAACAACCTGCCGAAGATGGAGACCATCAGGGCGTCGCTGGTGGCTGGAAGTTACTAACGCTTCCTTCAGACCATGACGTTGCCAGCAACGCCCTTGCCATTCGGATCGTCTTCATCTTTGATGGGCGACTCCTATCATTGAACGGACCGGGTTTTCCCGTTACGACGTGCAAACAGAAAAAGAAGGGCGGTCACATGATGTGCCGCCCTTCTTGTAAAACGTTGGCCTCAATCAAATACCTTCTACCATAGTTGTCTCCAAGCCAGCGATTCGGCTGCATCCATGGCGCAGACTTCTACGGCGTCCTTCATTCCTGTCGAGCCTTGAGTGAACCAGAATGTACCGCGGATGGTGGCGTCGCAGGTGGGTTTCTCCGTTACCGTGTTGATACGGACACCACCGTTTACTTCCAGCTTCTGGGTGGGAGCCGTGGTACCGACACCGACATTACCGGTGCTCTTAACAACAAGCCTTTCATATCTGTTCCCCATGCTGGTGCCAGTGACAATGGAAAGCCTGGTTGGAACCGACCCTGCTGAAACAATACCGTCTACAAATCCTTCCAGTAACGCAGCAGTTTGGAAGGCAGCTCCGTCGTAACCGCTGAATTGGAAGGTTCCGAGCTTGTCGTTTGATTGGACCACAGCTGGCGCGGTTACAGAGCCTCTGGCGCGGAAACTGGCGAATACAGACCTGGTATTGGGGTTGTCGCTGTACATTTTCTCATTTGTCGAGCCTATTATGTTAAAGGCACCATCTGGACTGAATGACAGCTTTTCTACATTGGAAGAGTCCTTTATAGAGAATTTTGGTGCAGAATTTAACTCACCTGCCGCTTGCTGCACGGTCAGCATAGTGCCAGCGGTAGCCGTTGCCAGCTTACTGAAAATTTGCGCGGGGGTATCCGGCGAACCGGCCGGCCCCTGTGGCCCCTGTGGCCCTTGAGGACCTTGCGGTCCGGTCAGGCCCATCGGCCCCTCGGGGATACCCAGATTTAGCGTAGCGCCGGTGAGAGTAGCACTGGCTACTGTACCGGGAGCCAGAGTTGTAATAGTTACCGAATCCACACCGGACCCCGACGGTGTAGTTGTTCCGGCAACCACAAAGGGAGAAAGGGATGGGGTGATGCCAGTAACGGTGCCTTCAATGGTATCCACGGAAACTGTAATGTCATCCCAGGTAGTCCCGTTCCAGTGATACAGCTTGAGACTAGATTCATCCCCTGTAACAGATGCCTTGCTATAAGGAATCGTCACATGCAGATCTCCGGTGAATTCAGCCGATGTCGCCAGGTCGTAGTATGCGCCGGCAATTCCTGAAGGTGTGATTCCGACGCCGCTGCTTGCCACGCTCACGGCCATGACACCCCCGGTCAGGCCGGATGGCGAGTATATCCCGACCTTCTGGTAATTCACCTCATTGGCGGTTTGAGCAAAGGTTACTTCCGAATCGGTAGCAGGCTGAAAATAACCGACCCTGGTAGTGTTGATAACCCCAGTGTCACTATTCCCCCCTGCCAGGTAGATACGGCCGTTGATCACGCCGCCCGCAGGTGAAAATCCGGCTGCACCGATAGGCTCACCACCTCTGATAGTCCATGAATCGGTCGCCGGATCGTATATCTGCGCAACCGAGTTGATGTTTGATCTGGAAGGGGGCGATACCGCCAAGCCACCGTTGAGAAAAATCTTGCCGTCAGGCAGAACTATACTCATGCGGCCGCCACCGACAGGCATCGGGCTTATCGGGTAAAAGGCGTGATTGATCGTCTCGTACCGCCAGGCATTTTTCGCCGGGTAAGCTTTTTGGGTATCCCAATCCAGTTCGGAACCGTCACCGAATCCGCCGAATATGTAGAGGTCGTCCCCGATCACCTCCGTTGCCGGATGGTCCAGCTTTGCCGGAACCGCCACGGTTTCGAGTACCATATTCTGGGCCAGGTCAAAGACTTCCATCGTGTCAAGCGCGGTACCGAATCCCGGGGGGCCGGAGCCACCAGCCCCGCCGACGACATAGATCTTGTTGTTGATTAATTCGCAGCTGCTCCTCTTTCGGGCGACGTTGATATTACCGACGATAGTGGATGCGCCGGTACTCGTATCATACTTCAAAATGGTCGTCGAGATGGGCGGCCCGTACCCCGGCCCGGCATTGCTGCCGCCACCGATAATATATATGTCATTGCCTTGCGTTACTGTACAGCCAACAGCTCGTGGTATGGCTAGTGGCGGCATGGTCTGCCAGCTGTCCGTAACAGGATCGTACTTCTCCACGGTATCTAAAAAGCCGGAAGGCGGTTCGCCAACTCCGGTCTGGCCCCCCAATACATAAAGGCTGCCATTGACAACAGCGGACTGTGCCTGAGAGCGGGCCGTCGGCATAGGAGCTTTACTTCTCCAATAGACGGCATCGGCATAAGAAACAGTCGGCACTGTCAATGACACAAGAAGTACCCAGTAAACACCTGAAACTCGTCCTAAGAAGTTAGTGCCTTCCCCCATTTCTTAACCCCCTTGTATTCAATTTTAGTAACTACTGATACTGCAACAACGCACCAATGGATCTTGCCGTGGCTCTAACAGCCGCAAGGATATACGCGTTTTAATTATCTGGCAACAATAAAAAAAGGCCCATGCGCTTTAACCTGCTCAGGATGAAACGCGGCCAGCTACATCTGGGTGTGACACCAAAAATCAGGAAGTTGTAAACGCCGACAGATGTGCCGGTTTCGAAGCGGTGGTTACAAAAAAAGGATGGCACCGTTACAGTGCCATCCTTTCCTTACATGTTCATAACCGATTGAATCCTACACGATTAACAGTCTAAGTTACCAGACCGCCTTCCAGACATAGGCTTCCGTTGCATCCTTGATGCACACTTCCAACGCGTCCATCTCCCCTGCTTGCTTCTGGGTCAACCAGAAAGTGCCCCTGGCTGCGCTGTCGCAGCCCGGTTTGGCCGTTGCGGTGTTAATCCTGACACCGCCATTCACTTCCAGCTTCTGAGTGGGTGATGTAGTACCGATACCGACGTTGCCTGTGCTCTTGACGACAAGTCGTTCAGACCGGTTTGCCATACTCGTCCCTGTGACTACGGAGAGTCTTGTCGGAACTGACCCTGCGGAAACATTACCATCGACAAAACCTTCCAATAGCGCAGCAGTTTGGAAAGCAGCTCCGTCGTAAGAGCTGAATTGGAAGGTTCCTACTTTATCGTTTAATTGCACGGCGACTGGAGTGACGGCAGAACCTCTGGCACGAAATGTTGCAAACACAGACCGAGTATTCGGGTTGTCGGTAAACATCTTCTGATTCGTTGAGCCGATAAGATTGAGTGCACCGTCTAAACTGAAGGTTAACTTCTCTATATTTGAGGAATCCTTGATAATGAGTTTCGGCGCAGTATTTAACTCACCAGGCGCCTGCTGCACAGTCAGGACAGCGCCCGCAGTGGCCGTTGCCAGTTTACTCAGGATCTGCTCCTGTGTGTCAGGCGACCCTGGCAAGCCTTGCGGCCCCTGGGGACCTGTTGGACCTGCAGCCCCTGCCGTCCCCTGCACTCCGGTAGCACCTGCCGGCCCCTGCTGGGCCAGCACGGCCCATGAGGCGGGATTGAGGCTGGGCTGGGCGTTGCTGCTCGGCTGCAGGGCGATCCAGGAGCTGCCGCCGGAGGATACGCAATCGTCCTTGCTGTAAGTCGTGGCAGCGCTCCAGGTCCCTTTCCAGTGCGGGACATTGGTCAGCCCGGAGCCGTCCCCGTTAAAGGTGGCGCCCGTGACGTTGCCCGCAGAGGTTACCCGGAACATCACGATCCCGGTGGAGGGGTCCTCGACGGTGACCCGGTCGGTTTCCACCGCCAGGGCCGGTGTCGACGCCAACGCGAGTAAGAGCAGCAGGGCCGTGCCGGTGACTCTCCGGACCTTTTCAGTTTGCTTCTTCATCTATTGCCTCCTCATTGCATTGTTATATTACAATGGAAATACCGATTAAAATGTTCTTATTGGAGCCAAGTATTGTTTCAGGGCCGGGCCAAAGTCATTCAGGGACGCCGCGGCAAGAGACGGGTGATTCTAACAAATAGTTGACTAAAATGCACTCTAATAATCAGCGAAACCTCGCTTGTCGAAACTCTCCGTGCCCCGGCCCGATTCCCGTATTCCTCCTCCGTACTATGACATAAAGCTTTAACGCAGAGACGCAGGGACGCGGAGACTGCAAGGAAAACCAAGAAAGGAGTAAACAGAAGATATGAACAACGGAATCATGACGTTGTATTGTCCCTCTGCGTCTCCGCGCCTCCGCGTCTCTGCGTTAAACCTTTATTTATTGAAGGTGATCCGGCTGATGACGTCGAGCGCTGACGACATGCATGAGGCTATCTGTCGAAACGGCGACTGTGACCTAAAGCTTTAAAGAATGAACAAGAGGGTCAAACCTACAGAATTCAAATTTGAAATTTGTAGGTTGACCCCATGGCATGTCCCCTGGACCTTAATGAATCTTTTGAGGGTGAGGACGATTACTATGACATAAAGCTTTAACGCAGAGACGCAGGGGCGCGGAGACGCGAGGAAAATCAAGGGACTTGAACTTTGAACTTTGAACATGGGCTCCTTCTCTTGGCGCAACCATGCAAATTATCACCTTTCTTCTATTTCAGTGGTTGTCGCTAAGAGCGTTGCCGGTGGGGGGACCTGCAATCATTCCAAAAGCGCCCTGGCGAATTGCCAGCTGATCAGTCAGCCATCTGCCGGGATTCAGGCTGTCGATTCGTTTTAACGTTGGCATAGAAGGGACTATAGCAATGAAAGGTGAAAGGTGATCTGGGTGGGCTTTTGCAGCTTGCGGAAGACTCGAAACCAGGAACCCATTGACAGCGATGATCTCATACTTTATCATTTGCCTATCATGGATCTCTGTTTCACTCCGACATGCAAAAGGTTCATAAAAAAACAGACCTCTCCATTCCAACTCGCAATCCAGGATGAGGTTGACGAAGTTCGCAGCAGCCCGGAAATCGGAGAGAGCAAAAAAGGTGATTTGGCCGGTTACCGGATTCACAAGTTCACCTTGAGGAAGCAGCTTTACCTCATGGCCTACCGTATTCAAGAAGATTCCATTCTTTTCTGCATGATAGGAACCCATGAGAACTTTTACCGGGATTTGAAAAAGTATCTGATGAGCGAGGTTTAAAATGCTAAAGGCTAACGAGATCTATTCGGATATTGTAAAAATGCCTGTTTCTGAGCGGGCCAAGCTATTCACCCTTATTGCCACCTACGGCTTCAAGGAATCCAACCATACCTATGACGATGTTTTCAGTGACCTGCCGGAAGCTCTGTCATTGAAGGACACTGCTCAGTACCTTGAAGTAGCCGAAATCACAATCAGACGATGGATAAAGGAAGGCAAATTATCCCCATCCAGAATCGGTAAAAACTATGCTTTCAGCGTTTCCGACTTGAGGGCGTTCAAGAAAGGACTCGTGTAATTACTACTCAAACGAGAGCACCAGCCGCTTGCCAAATACCGAAGCCACCTTTTCCAGCTGGCGGATGTTGGTGGCGTGATGCGGGTTTTCCAGGCGTTGCGCCGCCGCCCACGATGTTTGCAGCACCCGCGCAATATCCGACATGGGGCGATCCATACGGGACTTGCGCACCAATACCGCCGCCTGACAAAGCGGATGGGGGTAAACCAGTACCCCCTCCGAATAGGTAGGTTCGGGGATTGCATCCCCCTCTTCGAGGCGCCCGTCAAGGGTCAGTGTCAACACCTCCGCGGCGTTGAACAGCGCTTCCTCCTCCGTAGCCCCCTCGGTGATCGCATCGGGAAGGTCGGGAAAAGTAACGGTGAATCCCCCCTCCGGCTGGGGTTCGATCATGGCGCAATATGCTATTTTCATTTTAGTTTCACCCCGCTTTGTCGTTCTATGGCACCCAACGTGCCCGGTTTGACATCGTGCGCACCATGCAGCGGCACCGATACCTTGATAGATCCTTTGCCGAGGCGAACGTGGCTCCCTTCGGTACGGAGCACCAAAAATCCGGCTGCTTTCAGCTTTTTAATAATTTCCTTGCCATTCACCTGCGAAGTATATCAGATGTGATACATCGGGCCAACAGAAAAAGGGCTGAATGCGGCTGAACTCTCCCGAATGGTGTATGTCGAGTTATCAGGGAGAAATCCCCATGGCAAAATCAAGACAGGTTATACTCAGAACCTTGAATTTTATATATCGACACCGACGTTATTGCGTTATTGCCAGTGTCAGCCATGTATGAGGCTATCTGTAGAAACGGGCGATTATGACATAAAACTTTAACGCAGAGACGCAGGGGCGCGGAGACGCAAGGAAAATCAAGGGACTTGAACTTTGAACTTTGAACTTTGAACTTTGAACTTTGAACTTTGAACATGGGCTCCTTCTCTTGGCGCAACCATGCAAATTATCACCTTTCTTCTATTTCACTCTTGTTCCCAATCATCAATAATGAGCCCAGTAACTCTTGAAAATTCCCTTGTATTATGAGTAATAAGTTCAGCTGCGTGGACTAAGGCAATCGATGCAATCATCAGGTCATTCGGGCCGATTGGCGTTCCCTGGCGGGCGAGAATCGAACGAATTTCGCCGTATGTTCTGGCAGCGTCATCATCAAAAGGGAGGGAGATCAGATCAGCAAACAACAAGTCTAAAAGAGCAAGATTCTCGGCACTTCGGCTGCTCTTCATTGCACCGAAATATAGCTCTGCCTTAACTACCGAACAGATTCGTATGTTTGATGGATCCGCCGAAATAAAACGATCCTTGACCCGATTCGCGCCAGGGTTGGGTTCAGAAAACGAATCCATGCGTTTGTATCTGGCAGAACAATCACTTGAACTCCTCACGCGTTTCATAGAGTCCTTGATCTTCCCTGACGAGCACCTCGCCCGCCCATGCGCCTGCAAAAAGGACTAAAGGGGAACTGTCCGTTTTGTCAATACGGCGGCGAATCGGTTGTTCGGTGTCAAGGGGCAACAGTATCACCTCTACCATGCGATGTTTGAGGCTTTTCGGGATCGTCACAATACCTTCGAGCTTGTCACTCAGGATGGTTTGACGAACAAACCCTGCGGGCAAGGATCGCTTTTTTCGGTTTATCATGTGCGTTGTCATATAGTCACTCCCCTTGCGAGTTCCGAGGATCCAAGATGCGTTTCGCCTAGTTCAACGGCGTTAATTATTACATTTCTTGCAATGGGCGTCCAGTCAATTTCCTGGCAATCCGGGAGGCCGGGGAGGCCGGGTCAGGCATGCAATCGTGGAATTAGACCACGGAGTGCGGTATCGCTAAGAGCGTTGCTGGCATGACATAAAGCTTTAACGCAGAGACGCAGGGGCGCGGAGACTGCAAGGAAAACCAAGGAAGGAGTAAACAGAAGATATGAACAACGGAATCATGACGTTGTATTTTCCCTCTGCGTCTCCGCGCCTCCGCGTCTCTGCGTTAAAGCTTTATCTATTGAAGGTGATCCGGCTGATGACGTCGAGCGCTGACGCCATGCATGAGGCTATCTGTCGAAACGGCGACTGTGACCTAAAGGTTTAAAGAATGAACAAGAGGGTCAAACCTACAGAATTCAAATTTGAAATTTGCAGGTTGACCCCATGGCATGTCCCCTGGACCTTAATGAATCTTTTGAGGGTGAGGACGATTACTATGACATAAATCTTTAACGCAGAGACGCAGGGGCGCGGAGACGCGGGGAAAACCTAGGAGGGAGTAAACAGAAGATATGTACAGAATTACGACGTTGTATTTCCTCTGCGTCTCCGCGCCTCCGCGTCTCTGCGTTGAGTTTTTTCCATTGAAGGTGATCCGGCTGAAATTACCATACGCTCTTCAAGCCGACCTTTTTGTAATCGCCGAATTTAGCATCTTTGGAAACAAGGGTCATCTTGTGCCGAATGGCCTGCCAGATTAACAGCCGATCAAAAGGGTCTTTGTGGCCGAAATGCGGGAGCCGGTAAAATGTTGCGGCTTCCTGCCCATCCAGTGGCAGTACATCCAGCCCCATTTGCTGTGCGGCGTCCAGCAGCTCCTCCGGCAGTACATCGACCAGCTCGAGCTTGTCTAAGGCGTATTTAAGGGAAATTTCCCAGAGCGAAACAACGCTGACATAAACGGTGTTTTCAGGATTGCGGATCAGTTTGTCGGCTCTGCCGGTCAACAACTCCGGATTGAACAGCGACCACAGGAAAACGTGGGTGTCCAGTAAGCAGTTCATAAGGACACCAATTCCTCGTCTGTGACTTCAAAATCGGCTTTAATGACACATCTGGCTTTTCCCTTCAGAAGGCCCAGTTGCCTCTCCGTCCTGGGTTTGTAATGATCATAGGGAACGATGACAGCTACTTTTTCTCTGTTTTTTCCATAGCTGATGGCTATCGTTTCACCCTTTCTGACAAATCCCAAGACGGCGGAAAAGTCGGTTTTAAGCTCACCAACGCTCAAGGTTTTCATGGCGGTTCCTCCTTCTGGAAAGGATGCATTGTAATGGTCAAGTTGTCAAGAAAACATCACCCGGAGAACATGACGACATTAGGACCCTCACCACCGGCCCACCCTCACTCGATCGAAACGGCGACTATGACATAAAGCTTACCGATTAGCGTCAATCTTCAGTAGGAGGCTCGATATTCGCTCCCCCCTTTGTAAAAGGGGGGTCGGGGGGGATTTCGCCCAAGGCGCCACAGAGGGCAGCTTTGCAACTAACTGCAAATCCCCCTAAATCCCCCTTTTTCAAAGGGGGACTTTCAGCCGCACCCAGCGTTACTGAAGATAAGCGCTAATCGGTTAAAGCTTTAACGCAGAGACGCAGGGACGCGGAGACGCAGGGAAAACCAAGAAAGTAGTAAACAGAAGATATGTACAGAATTACGACGTTGTATTTCCTCTGCGTCTCCGCGCCTCAGCGTCTCTGCGTTGAGTCTTATCTATTGAAGGTGATCCGGCTGAAATTACCATACCTCTTCAAGCCGAACATGGTCAAGTTGTCAAGAAAAGAACATGACGACATCAGGGCACTCACCAGCGGCCCACCCTCAAGCGGCTCGATCGAAACGGCGACTATGACGTAAA
>Ga0154470_1131_pt1 | contig 17302 bp, 12 predicted proteins | sample RifGroC2_FD_115949 | JGI IMG/M metagenome (GOLD analysis project Ga0154470, IMG submission 115949) | Geobacteraceae bacterium GWC2_58_44 | reverse complement strand
AATGTTGTTACTCTCGCAGAAACTCTCCTCCACCCAGCGGGGGGAGGTCGGGAGGGGGGCAGAGTTCGGCCTGCTGAGAACATCGGGCGGGTTGCCCCCTCCCTGACCCCACTGCCATTAAGTTAAGGGAATGAGAGGTAGGGTGGGCCGTGCCCACCACAACCGCATCCCGATGGTGGGCACGGCCCACCCTACATGATTCAGGGAATCACCGCTTAAGCTAATGGCAGTGCTCCCTGGCCCTTCCCCTGCGGCGGAGGGGACCGAATTGAGACGCCGCAACCCAGAAAGTTATACATAAACGCTATCTTAGGAGAACCTACATGAACAAGAACTACATCTACGTAATGGTGGCAGTAATCATAGGCGCCGTAATCGCCTTTGGCCTGGTCAAGCAGGGGGAGGCCAAGCTACTCAACGTCAACGAAATCGGTTCGGATCCGTCGGCATTTACCGGCACCATCACCTTCACCGGCGTCATGGGGGCCGTTTCCCAGGAAGACCGCTCCGTCATCGGCGTCATGGACCTGAAGGAACTGAAATGCACCAGCGCCAACTGCAACAAGATACTGATCCCGGTGAAATGCGTGGGAGCTGTGCCGGCCATGGGCGATGAGCTCAAGGTGACGGGGAGTTTCGTCAAGAATCCGACCGGTTTCATGTTCGCCGCCGACAAGTTGAAGGTGGTACGAAACCATAAGATCGGGGGCTAGATGACGCTCTCCAAGCTTGTGTTCAGGAACATCACCCGCCGGCGCGGCCGGTTCGTATTCACCCTTTTGGGCATCACCATCGGGATCGCCTCGTTCGTCACCTTCCTCTCCATGGGGGGGAGCCTGAAAAGCGAGATCAACCGCGAGTCGGCAGCGCTGGGCGCCAATCTGATCGTCACGCCGATCGGCTCCTGTGCCTACGAGCAGGTTTCCATCCTGACCGGCGAGCTTTTGCCGGCCAACATCACCATGACCGATGTCGCCAAGGTCCAGGCCATCAAAGGGCTGAGCGCCGTGCCGGTGCTCACGGAAAAGACCGCCATTGCCAACAAGCCGGTCTCGTTGAACGGCATAAGCACCGCGCAGATGAAGTCGTTCAAGGAGTGGCAGATCGACAGGGGCGCCTACTTTTCAGGCGATGACGAGGCGGTGGCCGTTGTCGGTTTCGCCGCCGCCGATCAGTTCAAACTGCAGCCCGGCTCCACGTTCGTGGTGCGCGGCGAAAAGCTGCAGGTCAAGGGAGTGCTCAAGGAGACCGGGAGCAGGGACGACCTGACCGTCTTCATCCCGATTCCGCTGGCACAGAGGCTTTTCAAGGTGGGGGACAAGGTCTCCTACCTGGCAGTCAAGGTGGACGATCTGGCGCTCACCGAGAGCTACATACAGAAGATAAAGGAGACGGTAAACCTGGGGGTGGTCTCCGACAAGCAGATGCTGAAGGGTGTCCTTTCCATTGTCGGCACGGTCAACATCACGCTGCAGATGATCGCGGCGGTCTCGGTGCTGGCGGCGGCTTTCGGCATCATAAACACCATGATGACCGCCACCTACGAGAGAAAGCGCGAGATCGGCATCCTGCAGGCACTGGGGGCGAAACAGCGCACCATCTTCACCATATTCCTGCTGGAGTCCGGCTTCTACGGCATCATCGGCGGCATCACCGGAGTATTTGTCGGGCTTTTCGTCTCGGTCGTGGCGGCGCCCTATATCACCCAGAACGCCTTCACCTCGTTCGTCAAGGGCTCGGGAAGCGGCGCCTTGGTAGACCTGAAGACGGTGGTCGGGTCGATCCTGTTTTCCGCCGTAGTCGCCATCGTCGCCGGTGTCTACCCGGCTTGGCGGGCGGCCAGGCTTTCGCCAGTGGAGGCCATAAGCTATGAGTGACGCAATCATCAAAACCCGGGACCTCTCCAAGTCCTACTCGACCGGCGCCGTTACCACTCAGGCGCTTCGGGGGGTGACCCTGGACATAAGGAAGGGGTCGTTCACCTGCATCGTTGGCCCCTCCGGGCACGGCAAGAGTACGCTGATGCACCTGGTCGGGGGTCTGGACCGTCCTACGGAAGGCTCCGTTTTCCTGGATGGGACGGACATCAGCCGGCTCGACAACAGCCAGCTGGCGCAACTGCGGGGAGAGAAAATCGGATTCGTGTTCCAGTTCTTCAACCTTTTGCAGGGGCTAAGCGCCAAGGAAAACGTGGAAATGGCCATGATGCTCGCCGGCATTCCGGAAAAGGAGCAGGCAAAAGGGGCGCTCAGACTGCTCGCCATGGTGGGGCTTGCCGAGAAGGCGGACGCCAAGCCGTCGCAGCTTTCCGGGGGCCAGCAGCAGCGCGTCGCCATAGCGCGCGCCCTGGCCAACGACCCCGCCATCCTGCTGATGGATGAGCCGACCGGCAATCTCGATTCCGCAGCCGAGGCGGAAATCATGGAGATCCTCCATGAGCTGCATGCCGGCGGCAAGACGGTCGTGCTGGTGACCCACAACAACGAGATCGCGAAAAAGGCGCAGCACGTCATCTGCGTAAAGGACGGCCGCATCTCCTGCTGAAACGGCAGGAGAGGATTATTAAAAAGATGAGCAGGTAAGACAATGCCTGCCCCGGCTGCTGCGGGGCAGGCATTGTTATTCCCCCCCTAACCCTCTCCCGCCAGGGGAGAAGGGAGGGGCTGGGGGCACTGCCATTAAGTCACCTGATTAGGCGCTGATCTTCCGCTGTTCAGGTCCCTCCCCCTTCAAGGGGGAGGTCAGGAGGGGGATGGGGGTGTTTTGGCACCGGAACTGCCCCATCCCCACCCCAACCCTCCCCTTGAAGGGGAGGGGGTTTTTCAGCGGGAGATTGACGCTAATCAATCTGGCTAAATATGCTCGAATCCTCACATTATGCTCTTCCCGAACAGCGAGGCGGCGAGCTCTACCGCCACCTTGGCCGTCTTGTTGCGGTGGTCGAGTATCGGGTTGATCTCGACGATGTCCATGGAAGCGAGCTGCCGGGTGTCCGCTATGATCTCCATGAGCAGCTGCGCCTCGCGGTAGGTGAGCCCCCCCGGCGAGGTGGTGCCGACCCCCGGAACTTCGATGGGATCCAGTCCGTCCAGGTCGAGGCTGACATGCAGCCGCGACAGGTGGCTCAGCTTGGCGAGCGCCTCGCGCGCGACGCAGGCCATGCCGCGCTCGTCTATGTCGCGCATGGTGTACACGGCGATGCCGCTGTTTCGCAGGCGGAATCTCTCCTGCGGGTCCAGCTCCCGGACCCCGATCATCACCACATCGGCCGGCTGAAGCTTCGCCCCCCGGCGCCCCACATCCACCAGCTCGTTGGTCCCAAGCCCCAAGAGCGACGCCAGGCACATGCCGTGGATGTTTCCGGTCAGGGTGGTCTCCGGGGTGTTGAAGTCGCCGTGGGCATCGATCCAGATCACCCCGGCAGGGAGGTCGTGGGTCACCCCGCCGATGGAGCCGATGGCCAGTGAATGGTCGCCACCCATGAAGAGCGGGAGGCAACCCTCTTGGACCGCCAATCGGCCGGCTTCATAGGTGGCCTCGCAGACCTTCAGGATCGAGGGGAGATAGTGCTGATCCCGCTCACCGGTCAAAACGTCGCGCACCGGCACCTCGATATTGCCGAGATCCTGCACCTCGTAGCCAAGCCCCGCCAGACGCGCGGAGATGTCGGCATAGCGAAGCGCACCCGGGCCCAGGTCCACCCCGCGCTGCGCCTGTCCCAGATCCACCGGCACCCCGATTATCCTGATCTTTTTCAGCATCGCCATTCCTTTCTCAAGAATCTAGACAACTAGCTTCATCATTGTATCGCTCACCCATCCCCCTCCCGACCTCCCCCTTGAAGGGGGAGGAGCCTCAGCGTCCCCCCTTGCTCTTGAGGGTGAAGGAGCCCAGCGCCCCCTCCCCTTCAAGGGGCACTGCCATTAAGTTAAGGGGATGAGAGGTAGGGTGGGCCGTGCCCACCACAACCGCATCCTGATGGTGGGCACGGCCCACCCTACATGATTCACGGAATCACCGCTTAACTTAATGGCAGTGCCTTCAAGGGGAGGGACAGGGTGGGGATGGGGCCGACACTCCCCTACCCCTTCAAGTTATTCCACAGGTTCACCATGAAATCCTGGGCATTGGTGAGGATGGCCACCGCCTGCGCCGAGCCGCGGTTGGCCAGCTTGTCCACGCAGAACTCGGTCATGTCGACCACGTAGAAGAAAACCGGACGCACGCTCCCGTCCGGCTCGACCTTGTAGCTCGGCACCATGTTGCCGAAGGCGATGGAATGCAGCTGGGTCGCCATGGCGATCACCGTGGTCGCCTTTCTGGCATGGACCCGCATGGCATCCTGCGCCTGGTAGGCATCGGCGATCACCTCCGGCAGCGGCCCGTCGTCGCGGATGGAGCCGGCAAGGACGTAAGGTATCCGCTTCCTCTCGCACGCATAGATGATGCCGTCCTTTAGCTGCAACTCCTCGATGGTCCTGGCCATCCCCCCGCGCGAGCGCACCTCGTTGATGATGTCCAGGTGGTTGTAATGCCCCATCGGCTGGAAGGCCTGGGTGTAGATGTCCTGCCCCAGTCCGGTGCGGAAGCGGGCCGCCTCCAGATCGTGGGTCGCGATGGCGTTGCCGGCCAGAAGGGCATGGCAGTAGCCGTTTTCGATCAACCCCTGCATGGCGCTCCGGCTGTCCTTGTCAAAGGCGACGGCGGGTCCCAGCACCCAGACGATGTAGCCGTGATCCCGGTCGTGGCGCAGCACCTGGTACAGCTCGTCATAGGAGCGGGAGAACGGGGTTTCCCGGGTCCCCCGGTTGCGGAAGGAGAATTTGTCGGGAACGTGCTCGGCGAGCGGCTCGAACCCGGTTACGTGCAGGTAGATCCCCTCCTCGCCGTTCTCGGTCCGGCCGATCACCACCGGGTCCCCTCCCCTGACCCGGCGCGGCTCGACCACTTCGAGCTCGCTCCCGCGCAGGATCAGGACGGAATCCATGCGGCTTTCCGGCGCCAGGATCCAGTTACCCGCACCGAGATGGACGTATTCCGGATGATTGGAGGTGGCGTGGAAGTTGGCCGGCACCACGCCGTCGCCGGGTGCGGGCGCAATTCGGACCACGGGGGCATGTGCCAGCCCGAGCCGGCTGAAATCCGGCGCCGTATAGCCGGGAATGATGTCAGGATTGATAGACATTGCGAGTTCCTCCTCTGCTCCGAGCAGCAAATGAGCCGACGTCATTGGCTTAGACACCTGCTGATATTCGCAAGATACTTTAGCACGAGGCCGCTCAGTTACAACCGGCAGGCGGTGGCAAACACCGGAGCTTCCGGCAGCCCTCTTCCTCCCCTGATTGGGTGAGAAGGGGCTTTAAAGAACTGCACGCCAGATCTATTATTTAAAACTAATATCAACCGGCATACTTTCGCCGGTTTTTAACTCAAGTTCTTTAGCAGACCGACGATAAACCTGCTTAAAGCCGCTACTTCTACCTCAACATCAAAGTGTGTCTTGTCGCCCGGGAGGCAGCATGAATCTGTGGATGGATCTCAAGGTTAAGACCAAGTCAATGATACTAGTTACAGTCGCTGTTGTCACCCTGGCGCTGTTAGTGGCTACGGGACTATACAAGATGCGCGGCATGTCCGGCAATGAAGCGGAGATGAGCCTGGCAGTAAAACATGTCGGCATGCTGAACGACATGAAGAACCATCTGACATCGATCCGGCTGAACCTGGTCTACATGCTGGTCATCGAGGATCCGGCAAAAATGGCCGAGAAGACGGAGGAGTTAAACAAACGCAAGCAGAGCATGCAGGAAGAGATGACGGCATTTCTCAAGTATGACCTGAACCCGAAGGAGAAGGAGCTGATAGCCACGTTCCAGGAGGGGTATGAAGCGTACATGGTCCAGGCTGCCAAGCTGGCACAGATGGCAAAGGAGAGTGTGGGAAATCCTGAGGCGCGCAGCAAGGCCGTGGCCTTCGTAGATAGTGTAGCTGCATTGAACGCGAAACCGACCCAGGCGATCAACGATCTGGTCTCATATAATGTAGAGGCTGCCGCCGAACAGCAGAAAAGGGATCTGAGCGGCTATCACTCCGCGTTTTTCATGATGACCGGGCTGACCTTGCTGGCAACATTATTCATGATTGTCGTCGGCATTCTCATTGCAAATTCGATCAGCAAACCGCTCAACATGGTGTTTGATACGCTGGCCCTGGTCGCCTCCGGGGATCTGACGGCCCGCTCCGGCATCGGAACCCGGGACGAGATGGGGATGCTGGCCGGCAAGGTAAACGATATGGCCGAAAAACTGATGAACACGATGAACCAGGTGGCCCGCAACAGTGTCCAGGTGGCATCCGCCGCCAGCCAACTCCACTCCACCTCCGGCCAGATCGCAACCGGCGCCGAGCAAGTGGCGGCTCAGACCGGCACTCTGGCTACCGCCAGCGAGGAGATGTCAGCCACCTCTTCCGAGATCGCCCAGAACTGCCATTTCGCAGCCGACGGCAGCAAAATCGCCAACGACCGGGCCCTGGCAGGCGTGGCCGTCGTCGAGCAGACCGTCCAGGTCATGGGACGCATCGCCGCGCAGGTCAGGACATCGGCGACGACGGTGTCGGGCCTTGGCGCGCGCAGCGACCAGATCGGCGAGATCGTCGGCACCATCGAGGACATTGCCGACCAGACCAACCTGCTTGCCCTGAATGCCGCCATCGAGGCGGCGCGGGCCGGGGAACAGGGACGGGGATTCGCGGTAGTTGCCGACGAGGTACGGGCCCTGGCGGAGCGCACAACCCGGGCCACCCGGGAGATCGGCGAGATGATCAAATCGATCCAGTCCGAGACGCGGCAGGCGGTAGGCGCCATGGAAGAAGGGGTCAGGGAGGTGGAAAACGGCACCAGGGAAGCCTCGAAATCGGGCGAATCGCTGCGGGAGATCCTGAACCAGATCAGCGACGTGACCATGCAGATAAATCAGATCGCCACGGCGGCGGAGCAACAGACAAGCACCACCGGCGAGATCACCAGCAACATCCAGCAGATAACCGAGGTGGTGCAGAACACCTCCCACGGCGCCCAAGTCTCCGCCGCCTCAGCGAGCGATCTTGCCCATCTGGCGGAAGAGCTGAACCGCGTCGTGAGGCAATTCCGGCTGGCGTAGCCAAGGGGTCGACGCTGCGGCGTGTCCCCCTCTCCCCAACCCTCTCCCACCAGGGGAGAGGGGGCTTTACTCCCTTCAATGGGAGGGCTGGGGGCACTGCCATTAAATTACCTGATTAGTACCAATCTCCCGCCTGGTCTTCCCCCCTCCCTTGATGGGAGGGGCGGGGGGGCACTGCCATTAAGTTAAGCGGTGATTCCGTGAATCATGTAGGGTGGGCCGTGCCCACCATCAGGATGCGGTTGTGGTGGGCACGGCCCACCCTACCTCTCATTCCCTTAACTTAATGGCAGTGGGGCGGGGGGGGGTGAGGCTGGTGCGAGCTTTTCACCCTCTCCCCACCCCTCTCCCATCAAGGGAGAGGGGGCTTGTGCAGCGTGCAGGAAACTAGCGCTGACCTTAACTTAATGGCAGTGGGGGCTGGGGGAGGGTGAAGGCGATGCTTCCAGGTTCCACAGTAATCCGGCTCCCCCCTTCCAAGGCAATGATCTATATCTTCTGGAGGTGACATGAGAATGGAGCATCTGTTCATAGGCTACATCACCCTGGTACTGGTGCGCTTTTGCTGGTGGGCCTTTCGTGACGAGCTAAAAGATCGAGCGCGGAGAGGCGCCGACAAGAATAACTCCATCCGTGATTACCAGCTTTACTCCCGGCCGTTAACCGCAGTGGCCAGGAGATCTCGGTTGACGCGCCACGACCGCGGCTAGCCTCATTACCCATCCTGAGCTAATCTGCAGCTTGCATAACTGCAACGGAAAGTCCCCCCTTGAAAAAGGGGGACTTAGGGGGATTTGCCGTCAAGCGCAGTCGGCACTCCGTTGCACCCGGGTAAAATCCCCCCACCCCCCCCTTTACAAAGGGGGGAGGTCATGTGGCTGCAGATTGGCACCAACCAGGTTACCCATCAGGAATAAGAGCTCTCACCCTTGCCCTGCTCCCCAAGCCTGCCACCGCCCCTCCAAATCCCGTTCCGCCTCAAAACAGTGCCCCGCCCAGCAGCAGAAAACTCTTTACAATAAGGGGTCAGTTCTATATCATTCATTAGTTAAACTCCCCACGATAAAGGATAATATGGTAATCGAGCACATACGCAACTTTTCCATCATCGCCCACATCGACCACGGCAAGTCAACCCTCGCCGACCGTCTCCTGGAGTTCACCGGCACCGTCTCCTCCCGCGAAAAACAGGACCAGTTCCTGGACAAGATGGACCTGGAGAGGGAGCGCGGCATCACCATCAAGGCGCAGACCGTGCGGCTCAACTACCGGGCCGACGACGGCAAGGACTACATCCTCAACCTGATCGACACCCCGGGACACGTCGACTTCACCTCCCAGGGGGTCGAGGCGCAGACGCTGGCCAACGTCTACCTGGCGCTGGACAGCAACCTCGAGGTCTTCGTGGTGCTGAACAAGATCGACCTCCCCGCGGCCGAGCCCGAGCGGGTCAAGGCCGAGATCGAGGAGATCATCGGCCTCGACACCCATGACGCCGTGCTCGCCAGCGCCAAGGAAGGGATCGGCACCAAGGAGATCCTGGAAGAGATCGTCAAGAAGATCCCGCCTCCCCAGGGGGACCCGGCCAAGCCTCTGAAGGCGCTTTTGTTCGACTCCTGGTACGACCAGTACCAAGGGGTGATCATCCTGGTGAGGATCATCGACGGCACGGTGAAAAAGGGTGACAAGATCCAGCTCATGTCGAACAAGAAGACGCACGAGGTGCTGAAGGCCGGCGTCTTCTCCCCCGAGATGCGCGAGGTTGCGTCGCTTGCCGCAGGGGAGGTCGGCTTCATCATCGCCGGGATCAGGGACGTCTCCGACGCCAAGGTAGGCGACACGGTCACCCTGCTGCATACCCCCTGCGACGCGGCGCTCCCCGGATACAAGGAGGTGAAGCCGATGGTCTTCTCCGGCCTGTACCCGATCGACACCTCGCAGTACGAGCAGCTGCGCGACGCGCTCGCCAAGCTGAAACTGAACGACTCCTCCTTCTCCTACGACCCCGAAACCTCGCTGGCGCTCGGCTTCGGCTTTCGCTGCGGCTTCCTCGGCCTCTTGCACATGGAGATCATCCAGGAGCGGCTGGAGCGCGAGTTCAACCTGGAGCTGATCACCACGGCGCCGACCGTCGTGTACCGGGTACACAAGCCCGACGGCTCCATGACCACCATCCAGAGCGCCAACCAGCTCCCGTCCGCCGGGGAGATCGCCTACCTGGAGGAGCCGTTCATCCTCGCCTCCATCCACGTCCCCAACGATTTCGTCGGTGGCATCCTGGCCCTTTGCGAGGAGAAGCGCGGCGTGCAGCGCGAGATCAAGTACCTGACGCCGACCCGCGTCATGGTGGTCTACGAGCTGCCGCTGAACGAGGTGGTGCTCGACTTCTACGACCGTCTGAAGTCGATCACCAAAGGGTACGCCTCGCTCGACTACGAGCTTTTGGACTACCGTCAGAGCGAACTGGTGCGCCTGAACATCATGATCAACGGCGAGGTGGTCGATGCGCTCTCGCTGATCATCCACAAGGACAAGGCGTACTACCGCGGCCGGGAACTGGTCTCCAAGATGAAGGAGCTGATTCCCCGCCAGATGTTCGAGATAGCCATCCAGGCCGCCATAGGTGTCAAGGTCATCGCCCGCGAGACGGTCAAGGCGATGCGCAAGGACGTGCTCGCCAAATGCTACGGCGGCGACATCACCAGAAAGCGCAAGCTCCTCGAAAAGCAGAAAGAGGGGAAGAAGCGGATGAAAAACGTCGGCAACGTGGAACTGCCGCAAGAGGCGTTCCTGGCGATCCTGAAGGTGGAAGGGTAGCTACAAACCGGACGGCGGATGCCTCCCGTCCTGAAAAGGGGAATTATTCATATGGAAGATTACAAGAACGTCGTCAGCGATAAACCGGCACACTCCGTGGTCAAGCCGGTCAAGGCAAAGCACATCGTCAGGGAGTACGCGGAATCGATCCTGATCGCGGTACTCCTGGCGCTGGTGATCCGCACCTTCATCGTACAGGCGTTCAAGATACCCTCCGGTTCCATGGAGGACACGCTCGCCGTCGGCGACCACCTGCTGGTCAACAAGTTCATCTACGGCACCAAGATCCCCTTAACCGACAAGCAGGTGCTGAAGATACGCGACCCCCGGCAGGGTGACGTCATCGTCTTCATCTACCCCGAAGACCCCTCCAAGGACTTCATCAAGCGCGTGGTCGGCGTCCCCGGCGACACGGTCGAGGTCAAGGACAAGAGGGTGTACGTGAACGGCAAGCTCTACGCGAACCCGCACGAGGTGCACAAGGAAGCCGAGACCATCCCCAAGGAAGGGAACCCCCGGGATTTCAAGGAGCCGATCACCGTGCCGCCCGACTCGTACTTCGTCATGGGCGACAACAGGGACCGCTCCTACGACAGCCGCTTCTGGGGCTGCGTATCGCGGGACAAGATCAAGGGGCTTGCCTTCATCAAGTACTGGTCCTGGGACAAGACCAACTTCCGGGTCCGACTCGGAAGCATCGGCAGGCTGATCGACTGAAAGGTCCCCCTTTGAAGAGGGGGAGTCATCAGTCGGAGTTTGCTGCGGCAACGCATAACCCCCTGCTCGGAGAAGAGCAGGGGGTTTTTTTATGTCATAGCGCGACGCCCTGCCGGATCGGGCAACCGCAGGGGATGCCCCTGCGGAATCGGCGCCCGCGCAGCCACTGGCATAGCTTCCCCTTTCATCTGAGTCACGCGTGAGCTGCTCAAGTGAGGCGGGGAGTCCGAGAGGTTCAGATACTCGGGCAAATTTATTGTTGACAGATTTTTTCCAGGTTGGTAGAAATGAAGCACTGTTTGAGCAATTAAATAGAGATAAACGATAATACTTAACCATCCGCGAGGATGGGACGGAAAGCCTAAGGGTCTCACCGAGACAGCCGGGTCGCCGAAAATATCACCAGATATTCGGCCCCGGCTTTTTTGCGTCCGGAATCGGCGTAGCAGTCCCGGCGAAGCAGTCACCGGAGCAGGATGTACAACGCCCGAAGGGGCGGCAGTTACGCCGCCGGGTAGTTGTGCTGAAACCGGTGCAACCGTGATGTACAGATACACGACAATACTAAACCATCCGCGAGGATGGGGCGGAAAGCCTAAAGGGTCTCACAGAGACAGCCGGGTTGCCGAAATATCGCACGATATTTAGCACCCGGCTTTTTTGTGCCCGATCACCGGCAGCAGCGGCATGAGCCGCGCCGCCACCACAACTGCAACAGAGCATCCGCAAAAGGAGATTAAATGAAAGGACCGATTGGAAGGAGACTTTCCGCCGTTACAGCCCTCTGCCTGCTGGCCACGGCCTTCGTGCTGCCCGGCTGCGGCGGCAGCGGAGGCAAATTGTCGTCCGAGGTCGTAAGCGGCGTAGCCGCCGTGGGCCAGCCGTTGGCAGGCCAGGTAGCCCTCAAGGATTCCTCCAACCCTCCCCGTGAAAAGCTCGCCGTCGTAGACAAGGACGGTTCGTTCGCCTTCGATGTGGGGGGGATGACCCCTCCCTACGTCCTGCAGGCCAGGGGGAGCGCAGAGGGAAACGAGTACAGGCTCCATTCCTACGCCGAAGGTACCGGCACGGCGAACGTCAATCCGCTTACCGACCTGATCGTGGCCTTAGCCGCGGAAGTCGAGGATCCGTCGGATGCCTATGCCGACGACGAGAAGCGTAAAAAAATCGGCTCCAACATCTCCAGATGCGTCGACACCGTACGGACCAAGCTGCAACCCCTGCTGGCGCGCTACGGTGCGCATCAGCTCAATCCGATGACCTCGAAATTCGTCGCCAATCATCTCGATCTCGATCAGCTGTTCGACCAGGTGAAAATCACCGTTGCCGCAGGTTCCCTCTCGATCATAAACAAGGGCAGCGGCGCCGTCATCTACAGCGGCACGCTCTCCGACATCGCAAGCGGCAGCTTTTCCCCCGAAAACGTCCCCGCCGCTCCCGGCCTGCCCGCGCCCCCTACCGGCGTGAGCGCGGTCGGCGGCGCCGGCCAGACGGCTCTCGCCTGGGCCTCGGTCAGCAATGCGACTTCGTACAACATCTACTATGCAACCAGCCCCGGAGTCACCATCGCCACCGGAACCAGGATCGCCGCCGCGACCAACGGCCACCTGCACAGCGGGCTGAGCGCCGGAACCACCTTCTACTACATCGTCACCGCCGTGAACAGCAGCGGCGAAAGCGCCCCCTCGCCACAGTTTCAGGGCACCAGCGACCCCGCGCCGCCTGTCCCGACCGTACCGGCAGCACCGACCGGCGTAACGGCGGCAGGGGGGAGCAGGCAGGCAACCATCTCCTGGCCGGCGGTCACCGGGGCGACCTCGTATAACGTCTACTGGTCCGCCACCCCGGGCGTTACCAGCGCGAACGGGACCAAGCTCGCCAATGCCGCCAGTCCCGCAGTTCAGGGGGGGCTCTCCGACAGCACCACTTACTTCTACATCGTCACCGCGGTAAACGGCGCGGGGGAAGGCGCAGCCTCGATCCAGGTGGCGGCAAGCACCGTGGCAGCCGTGCCGGCCCCGACCGCTCCTGCGGCCGTGATCAATCCGAGCGCCGCGGGCGGCGCAAACCGCGTAACGCTCAGCTGGCCCGCCGTTACGGCTGCCAGCTCATACAACATCTACTGGTCCAACAGCCCCGGTGTCACGACCACAACCGGCACCAGGATCTCCGGCGCCACCAGCCCCTACGTCCATACCGGGCTTTCCGCGGGGGCCGGCTACTACTACGTCGTCACCGCGCAAAACGGCGTCGGCGAGAGCCCCGCATCGGCTCAGGCCGCGGCAACCACCAACGCCCCGCCCCCGTCGCTCCCCGCAGCACCAACCGGGGTGAGCGCCAGCGGCGGTTCCAACCAGGTATCGCTTTCCTGGCAGGCGGTTTCCGGAGCCGGCTCCTACAACCTGTACTGGTCCACCACTTCAGGCGTCACCACGGCGACCGGCACCAAGATCACCTCGGTCGGCTCCCCCTATCTCCAGACCGGACTCAGCGCCGGCAGCACCTTCTACTACATCGTTACAGCGGTGAACGGCGCAGGTGAAGGTCCCGCCTCCACCCGGGCCACGGCAAGCACCAATGCTCCGCCGGTGGTGATCCCCGTCGCACCAACCGGCGTCACCGTCTCCGGCGGCAGCAACCAGGCGACCCTCTTCTGGCCCGGCGTCCCGGCTGCGACCTCGTACAACATCTATTACTCGGCGAGCACCGGGGTGACCAAGAGCAACGGGTCGAAGGTCAGCAACGCCACCGCTCCCTATCTCCAGAGCGGGCTTGCCGCCGGCACCACCTACTACTTCATCGTCACCGCAGTGAACAGCGCCGGCGAGAGTGCTGCCTCGGCCCAGCTCTCGGCGACCACCTTGGTCCCGGTGGTTCTGGACGGCCTGGCGCTCTACAACCGGCACTGCGCCGGGTGCCATGGAACCGGCAAGCTCGGGAGAACCGCCGCTGCGATCCTGGGCGCGATCAACGCCAACATCGGCGGCATGGGGAGTCTCGGCACGCTGACCAGCGAGATGATCGCCGCCATCGCGACAACCGCCGCTCCCGCTCCTGCACCGACGCCCGCCTGCGGGAGCTGCCATGCCATCCCCCCCGCAACAGGGATGCATGAGTTCCATACCGACTTCGTCTCTTGCGCGACCTGCCACGGGGCAGGTTACAGCAGCACGACGGTGAACGCGGCGACCCACGCGAACGGGGTCAAGAACCTGGGGAGCACACCCGGCTGGAATGCCGCCTCCCGGACCTGCGCCAACGACTGCCACGGAACCCAATCGTGGTAATCGCCTCCGGCCGGAGCTTGAGGCGCGTCGATCCCGGCCTGGTCCCTCGACTCCCAACCTGATAGTACTAACCTCCCTCCCTTTATGGGAGGGGGAGGGGGAAGGGGTGTTTGTGCAGTTTGGGGAAGTTTAGTACCGATCAGGCCTCCCTTTCATTCTTTAACGAAGCCAGACGTAAAAATGCCCCTGTCGCAGAGTGCGACAGGGGCATTTTCAATCCTGATTAGCGACAATCTTCCGCTACCAACAACTCTCCCTCCCCTTCAAGGGGAGGGTTGGGGTGGGGATGGGGTAGACGCTCGATAAACGGCGGGACAGCCGGTTGCCTGGCGCCTAGGCGAGATCCTGCACCGCCTGGTAGATGATGTCGAACAGCTCGGCGATATCCTGCTCCGCAATGCAGGAGAAGGCGATGCGCAGGTCGGTCTTGGTTGTGGAGATGGCGCCGACCCCGTACTTGTCGAGCAGGTGCAGGCGGAGCTTCTCGGCCTCGACCGTCTTCAGCTTCAGGCACATGAAGTAGCCCGAGTTGAAGGGATAGTAAGTCCACGCCTTCTCGTATTTGCCGCTGTTGAGCACTTCCTTGGTCTTCAGGGCGCGCCCCTTCATGACCTGGAACTTCTCCTCCTTCTGGGCCAGGAAATCCGGGGAGCGGAGCGCCTCGATGACGAAGGTCTGCGAGGGGTGCGGGCAGTTGGAGATGCGGGCGCGGATGATCCCCATCGCCTTCTTCTCCAGGGCGTTCATCACCGGTGCGTTTTCATAGTCGTTGCCATCGGCAAAGGTGATGAAACCGGTGCGGAAGCCCCAGACGAACTCCTCCTTGGTGGCGCCGTCGAGTTTCACAGCCAGGATGCGCGGGTGCAGGTTGGCCAGCTTGCCGAAGAGCGATTCCTTCAGGCAGTCCTCGTAGAACAGGCCGAAGTAGGCGTCGTCGGTGATCGCCACGACGTTGCAGCCGGACTCGGCGGTCTCGAGGATGGCGGCGACCAGGGCATCGCCTTCGGCCACGGTCGGGGTGTAGCCGCTCGGGTTGTTGGGGAAGTTGAGCAGCACGACCACCTTCCCCTTCTCCTCGGCGGAGTTGCGCAGCTCGGCCTTGAAGGCGTCGATGTCGTAGCCGCCGGTCACGGTGAAGGTGGGGTGCTTTTTCACGATGGCGCCGCTGCAGGTGCCGAAGGTGAGGTTGTAGTTGCCCCAGAGCATGTCGGGAAGGATCAGGTGATCCCCCTTGTCGACGAACATGTCGGAAACGATGGAGAGCCCGTGGGTCAGGGCGTTGGTCACGATCGGGTTGCTGAAATGCTTACCCTGCTGGCTCGGGTTCTCGCGCAGCATCTTCTCCTTCCAAAGAGCGCGCAGTTCCGGCTTCCCTGCGGGAGGGGCGTAAGGGAAGATATCCTTCGGATCGAATGCGGAGAGCTTGTCCTGGATGCAGGAGAGGAACATGGGACCGCCGTTTTCGGTGGCGATGCCTATGGTGGCGTTGAATTTGTGGGCTTTTTCCTTGGCTTCAGCTGACTGGGTCAGGATGCCCTTGGGGAAGAACAGGTTCTTGCCGAGATCGGACAGCATCTCCAAGACATGCGGGCTGTGCTGGGCTAGAGACTCGTTTAATTCCGCGGCCAATGGATTCATTCACTTCCTCCTGGAGCATAGTATGGATATCGCCCGGCGGGCACGACCCCGCCTGGGGGGCGAAGTCAAAGATTGGTCATTAAATCAGCTACACTGTGGGCTGTCAACGGTAAAGATGGGCGTCAGGGAAAAAGTTCCATCCAATCTTCAGCGGACCCTTTACAGAACCTCCCCCCTTTGAAAAAGGGGGGTCGGGGGGGATTTTACCCAGGCCGCAACGGAGGTATTCTGCCAGTCAAAGGCAAATCCCCCTAAATCCCCCTTTGTTAAAGGGGGACTTTTACACCTTCCTTTGACCAAGGAAACTGCCGGTCTCCTTTACCTTCCCAGCAGCAGCTCCATGAGCCGGAACCCTACCGAGACCGTGTAGTTCGCGGCGGCAGCGGCAACCTCGTCATACCCCGCTACCCCTTGCTTCACCTCTTCCTCGCCGCTGTAAATGACGAACGGCACCGGATCGGAGGTATGGGTCATCAGAGCCACCGGCGTGGGATGATCGGGAGCGCAGAGAATCCGGTACTCGCCGAACTGCTTGATCCCCTCCAGCACGGGACCCACCACCTGCTCGTCGAAAGACTCGATCGCCTGGATCTTGTCGGCGAGCTTTCCGGAATGGGATGCCTCGTCCGGCGCCTCGACGTGGACGAAGACGAAGTCCTTCTCCTTCAGCGCCTCAAGGGCCGCCTGCGCCTTCCCCAGGAAGTTGGTATCGAGGTAGCCGGTAGCGCCCGGAACGTTTATGATGTCGAGCCCGGCATAGATACCGATCCCTTTGATGAGGTCCACAGCCGAGATGACGGCGCCCGTGAGGCCGAACCTCGACTGGAAGCTCTCCATGGCCGGGGCCTTCCCCTGCCCCCAGAGCCAGATTGAGTTGGCCGCGGTCTCTCCCTTCGCGCTGCGCCGTTTTAACTGCGGGTGGTTGTGGAAGATCATCTGGGCGCTGTTCATCAGGTAGATCAGGCGTTGCGCCCCGTCTCCCTTGGGAAAGAACTGGATGATGTCCTGCCCGGTGATGTCGTGCGGCGGGGTGGTCTGAATCTGCGTCCTGCCGTTGTGCCAGACCATGAGGTGCCGGTAGCTCACCCCGGGATGGAAGGAGAACTCGTCGTCGCCCAGCTGGCGCTGCAGCTCCTCGATCAGTTCACGGCCGTCCTCGGTGGAGATGTGGCCCGCGGAGTAGTCCTCCATGAGGAGCCTGCCGCCGCGCGCGTCGAGGTGCACCAGGTTGACCCGGAAGGCGACGTCGTCGGGGCCGAGTGCGACCCCCATGCTGGCCGCCTCCAGCGGGGAGCGCCCCGTGTAGCATAGCGTGGGATCGTAGCCGAACATCGAGAGGTTCGCCACGTCGCTTCCCGGCGGGTAGCCGGCCGGAACCGTGTGGGCCAGCCCGAGCAGGCCGCGCTTGGCCATGAAATCCATGTTGGGAGTCTTTGCCGCCTGAAGCGGCGTCTTGCCGCCCAGCCCTTCTATCGCCTGGTCCGACATGCCGTCGCCAAGCAGTACCACATACTTCATGAAGATATCCTTTTTGCTTCGTTTATTTGATCGGTGCTTCAAAAACCAAGTCAAAGCCTTAACGCAGAGGCGGTAGAGTAAGGAGCAGGTTTCCCTGCTCCTCCTCATCAAACCGTACGTGCGGATTTCCCGCATACGGCTAACAGACAGTCTCTTGCTGCAAGG
>Ga0154470_1122_pt1 | contig 18845 bp, 21 predicted proteins | sample RifGroC2_FD_115949 | JGI IMG/M metagenome (GOLD analysis project Ga0154470, IMG submission 115949) | Geobacteraceae bacterium GWC2_58_44 | reverse complement strand
TTGAGCCCTGTGTCTTTTTCCTGCCGGTTCATATTCGGTTGCAAAGAGCTGCCCTGCGAAGTCAAACTTTATAACAAACCTGCATTCTGCTGTCAATGCTTTTTCTGTCGTGGTGGCGTTTTTTCTTTTTCAAGAAGCGCCCCGTTCGTCAGGGACTGTGTTTATAACAAAAGTGTTCCCGGGCGTCAACGCCTTTATGATTTCATTTTTCCAATGCTGAACATGATGGGCGGCACACCCATATTGGGAAACTGTGCCTCTTCCGAAACCCTGAGGTCACCGCCTTCAGGCACAGGGGGCCCTCTCCATAAAAGATCGGCGTCCTTCGACTTACCATACCCACCTTTTACTAAACGGTCTCCGTCTTCAGCGAAATGATGATCACGTTTCCATAAAAGGCAGAGGCCTTTCGACTTACCATACCCATCTTTTACTAAAAGGTCTTCGTCTTCAGCCAAATGATGATCATGTTTCCATAAAGGATAGAGGCCTTTCGACTTATCATACCCACCTTTTACTAAAAGGTCTTCGTCTTCAGCCAAATGATGATCATGTTTCCATAAAAGATAGAGGCCTTTCGACTTATCATACCCATGTGTTACTAAATGGTCTCCGTCTTCAGCCAAATGATGATCACGTTTTCATAAAAGGTAGAGGCCTTTCGACTCAACATACCCATCTATTACCAAATGGCATTGTCCCCTCCCCGGCCCCTCCCACAAGGGGGGAGAAAATGCTTCGTTGCCGACCTCCGGCAGCGGAGTGGAGGTCCCCTCCTCATGGCGAGTTGGGAAGTCCCGTCCCCCCTCGTGGGAGAGGGGACGGGAGAGGGAGCCTCCGGGGTCACTTGGAGCAGAAACAAGCAAGGGAGCGATAAACTACATCGCCCCCTCTCTATAAACACATGATAGCAGCTCGACAAGTTACACGAAACGCACCTTGGCAAAGCGGCGCTTCCCTACCTGGATGACGTACTCACCGGTGCAGTTGATCTCCAGGTTCTCGTCGGAGATCTTCTCGCCGTTCACTTTTACGCCACCGCCTTGGATGGAGCGGCGCCCTTCGCTATTGGACTTGGTCAACCCCGACTCGGCGAGCACTTTGCAGAGCAACACCTTCTCCCCCTCGGGCGCCAACACGAATTCGGGCATATCATCCGGGGTTTCGTTATTCTTGAAACGCTTGATGAAGTTCTCGTCGGCCTGCACGGCCGCCTGATCCCCGTGGTAGCGTCCCACCATTTCGCGAGCGAGTTGCTTCTTCGCCGCCATCGGATGGATGGTGCCGTCCTCAAGCTCGGCCTTCAGCTTTTCCAGCTCCGCCAAGGTGAGATCACTCAGAAGCTCGTAGTAGCGCAGCATCAGCTGGTCCGTAATCGACATGATCTTGCCGTAGATCTCATCGGCGGGCTCATTGATGCCGATGTAGTTGCCGAGCGACTTGCTCATCTTGTTCACGCCGTCGAGCCCTTCCAGAAGCGGCATGGTGATGACGGTCTGAGGTGCCTGCCCCCATTCCCGCTGCAGTTCACGCCCCACGAGAAGGTTGAATTTCTGGTCTGTGCCGCCCAGCTCGACATCGGCCTTCAGCGCAACGGAGTCGTAACCCTGCACCAGCGGGTACATGAACTCATGAATACTGATCGGGAGCTGATTGGAAAAGCGATTGCTGAAATCCTCGCGCTCCAGCATCCGAGCCACCGTGTATTTGGAGGCCAGTCCGATCATGTCGGAGGCGGAGAGTTTACCCAGCCACTCCGAATTGAAGACAACCTTGGTGAGCTTCGGGTCGAGGATCTTGAACACCTGCTCTTTATAGGTCTCAGCGTTCTTGAGGACATCGTCGCGGGTCAGAACTTTCCGGGTCTCGGACTTGCCGGTCGGGTCGCCGATCATGCCGGTGAAGTCGCCGATCAGGAAATATACGTCGTGTCCCAGCTTCTGGAACTGACGCAACTTGTGCAGCAGCACCGTGTGGCCAAGATGCAGGTCGGGCGCGGTCGGATCGAAACCGGCCTTTATCTTGAGCGGTACGCCGGTCTTGACGGATTTTTCGAGCTTTTCAACGAGCTCCTTTTCCACCAGGATCTCGACGGCTCCCCTCTTGATTATCTCCATCTGCTCTGCAACAGTCATCTCTTTCCTCCAAATGAAGATTTATCACAAGAAGACTCCCTCCCCTTCAACGGGAGGGTCGGGGCGGGGATGGGGGTAAAGCCGGCGCAAAAACGACCCCATCCCCCTCCTAACCTCCCCCTTGAAGGGGGAGGAACTTTACAGCAGCAGCGGTATGAAATTAACCGCAGGCTACGTTGATTCTCTCAATACCCAGTGCTAGCCCGGTCTTCTCATCCACCTCGATGACAGCGCCGTTGATGCGGATGTCCTTCTTGGCAACTTCGAATTTTGCGGGACGCTGGGTGATGAACTTCTGGATAGCCTCTTCCTTCTTGACCCCTATTACCGAATCGAAGGCTCCGGTCATCCCGGCATCGGTCATGTAAGCGGTCCCGGCGGTCAAGATCCGCTCGTCTGCGGTCTGCACGTGGGTGTGGGTCCCGATCACGGCACAGACCCTGCCGTCCAGATACCACCCAAGCGATGCCTTTTCGGAGGTGGCCTCGGCGTGGAAGTCGACAAAGACGATCGGCGTTTCTTCCTTTAGCTTGGCAATTTCCCGGTCGGCGCAGCGGAAAGGGCAGTCGAGGTTGTTCATGAAGACGCGCCCCTCAAGATTCAGGATGCCGATCTTCACGCCGCCCGGGGTCCTCACTATGGTAGCCCCCTTGCCGGGCGTCCCCTCCGGGTAATTGGCGGGACGCACGATGCGCTCCTCCCGCTTGATGTATTCCAGCGACTCCTTCTTATCCCAGATGTGGTTACCGGAGGTGAGCATCTGCACGCCGCACTTGAACAGCTCCTGCGCCGTTTCCGCGGTGAGCCCGAAACCTCCCGCCGCGTTCTCGCCATTGGCGATCACCAGGTCTACCCGGTGCCGGTCCACGATCCTGTGCAGTTCGCGGGAGAGCGCGTCGCGCCCCGGCTTGCCGATGATGTCGCCGATGAAGAGAAGCTTAACGGGCATATTCGGTTGCCCTGGTTTCCCTGATCACGTTCACCTTGATCTGACCCGGATAGGTCATCTCGTTCTCGATCTTCTTGGCGATGTCCTTGGCGAGGAAAAGCGCCCGGTCGTCGGTCACCAGATCGCTCGATACCATGACGCGGATCTCGCGCCCGGCCTGGATGGCGAAGGAGTTGATGACGCCGTCGAAGGAGGTGGCGATCCTTTCCAGATCGTCCAGCCGCTTCACGTAGGTTTCCATCATCTCGCGGCGCGCGCCGGGGCGTGCTCCGGAAAGGGCGTCGGCCGCCTGGACCAGGATGGCAAGGACCGTCGCCGGCTTTTCGTCCTCGTGGTGGGCCATGATGGCGTGCACGATCTTGGGCGACTCGCCGTATTTCTTCGCGATGTCCGCCCCGATGACCGCATGCGAACCCTCGATCTCGTGGTCGACCGCCTTGCCGAGGTCGTGCAGCAGGCCGGCTCTCTTGGCCTGTTTTACGTTGATGCCTAGTTCCGCCGCCATGATGCCGCACAGGAAGGCGACTTCCAAGGAGTGCTGGTAGACGTTCTGGCTGTAGGAGGTGCGGTACTTGAGCCTGCCGATCAGTTTGAGTATCTCCGGATGGATGCCGTGCACGCCCAGGTCGAAGGCTGCCTGGTCACCGGCCTCCTTGATCGCCTGCTCGATCTCTTCCTGGGATTTCGCGACCACCTCTTCGATGCGGCCGGGATGGATCCTGCCGTCGGCGATCAGCTTCTGCAACGCCAGTTTGGCGACCTCGCGCCGGACCGGGTTGAAGCCGGAAAGAATGACCGCTTCCGGGGTATCGTCGATGATGAGGTCGATGCCGGTTGCCGCCTCGAGTGCCCTGATGTTGCGCCCTTCGCGCCCGATGATGCGCCCCTTCATCTCGTCGGAGGGGAGAGTCACTACCGAGACGCTGCGCTCGGCCACGTACTCGCCGGCGTAGCGCTGCATGGCAAGGGCCAGGATCTCCTTGGCCTTCTTGTCGGCCGTCTCCTTCGCCTCCTCCTCCATAGCCTTGATCAGCTTGGCTACGTCGAGCTTTGCCTCGTCCTCTATGGAGTCCATCAGGTATTTCTTGGCTTCGGCGGCCGTCATGCCGGCGATCTGCTCCAGTTTCGCCTTCTGCTCGCTGACCAAGGCGTCCAGCTTTTCCTCTTTCTGGGTCAGCCCCTGTTCCTTGCCGACCAGCGACTGCTCTCTCACGGCCAGCGCCTGCTCCCTCTTCAGGAAGTCGGCATCGCGCTGATCGAAGACGTCGGTCTTCTTGTCGAGATTTTCCTCTTTCTGCTGGAGCCGCTTCTCCAGGCTCTGCAGGTCGCGGCGTTTTTCACGCGTTTCCTGCTCGAACTGCTTCTCCATCTCCTCTTTGGCCTGGTATACCGCATCCTTGGCCTGAACTGCGGCCTCCATTGCCATGACTTCGGTCTGACGCTTGGCGTCCTCGATCATCTTGGCGGCAAGCCCCTCGGCGTTGGCCACCAGTGAATCGGAAAGTCTCTTGCGCAGCAGGTTGCCAATCACATAGCCAATGCCCGCTGCCAAGAGCACCAGGATTATCGTAATAGTAATGTCAATTCTCACGTCGTGTTCCTCCTAACCTATATTTTTATTAACGCGAACCACCCTCAGTTCGGTGACGATCAAATCCATCGTCACGTCATGCGGTTCGCCGACTATCGCCTCAAACAATTGAAAATCATAACAAAATGCCACGAGTTTGCCGCTTCCTTCCAGCAGGTGCAGCGACCTGTCGTAATAACCTTTGCCGTAACCGATGCGTCTGCCGAAAACATCGAAGGCGACACCGGGGACCACGATGAGATCGGCGTCACACGGGCTGCAGGGTGCTCCTGTCGGCTCCGGAATGCCGAATCTGCCGGGGACAAGCTCACTCACTGCGGCCACCCGGCGAAACCGGATATCGTCCCCCTCGACCGCCGGATAAAGCAGCGTTTTCCCCGCCGAAAGGGCCTCGCTCGCCACGCCCTCGGTCTCAACCTCATGGTGGATCGGCGCATAAAGCGCAAGCACCGCCGCGCGCTGAAACTCGGGGAGAGCCAGGAAGCGCCGCTGCAGCTCAAGGCTATGCGCGCCTACCTGCTGCGCTGTCAACTCCCGACGCCTGGCGAGGGTCGCGGCTCTTAGAGCGGGCTTGAGCATGACAAACTGTTTCCGTGTGCGTTACAGAAGGAGTGGACGAATTGATCGCCATTAGAGACAGGAACTCTGATGTGGGAGTGCGGATGGGGAGACGGGTGATGCGTTGACAGTATCGATAGAAAGGGCCGCGTTCAAATGAAGCGCCATTGAACTCTATATTATGCAGCCATTAACCTCAGGACATGACACTTGAGCGTCTTTAGGTACCTATCAGCAAACGTGATGGCATGTGAAATCACCCCACGCAGGTTCTGGCAAAGCTTTGCAACCGTACATCCAATCTGCTATATGGTGAATCTCCCGCAAGAGACCTGAAACTTCAAACTTCCCGTCGGTCCAGCCGTTCGAGGAGCCCGGCAACACGCACCTTGCAGGCGCGCCGTTCTTCCTCGAGCTCTTTTTGTGCAGCGATACAAGCCTCGGCCAGGTTCATCATGGTGAGGATGACGACGACCTGACTGTCACCCCCGCTCACCGCAGCACCCGCCTCGGCCAATTTCTCGTTTACCAGTGCCTCGACCTGCGCCACATGCTCGGGGGGCGAAGCGCTCTTCACCTGGAGATCTCTCCCCAGTACCCTGATGCCATGTGTCGAGATCACTGTCAGACCCCTTCCAATCTCTTCAGTATCGAGTCGATGCGGGTCTTGAAGCCCCCTCTCTCCTCGCTGAGCCTGTCATTCTCCTCCTTCAGCCTGCCATTTTCGAGCTTCAGCTCGTTAAGGGCATCCAAAAGAGAGACGATGCGTACCTCCAACTCTTCAAAGAGTTCAGCGCTCATACATTCACCTTTTCCGGCAAAATCTTATGCAATAAGTGCGCAAAAGTCAAGGCAATTATTGGAAAAGTGCCTCTACGAACTGGGCCGGATCGAACTCGCGCAGGTCCTCTACGGACTCTCCGACGCCGATGAAACGGATCGGCAGGGAGAATTCATGGCTCACCGCAACGACGATGCCCCCCTTGGCGCTGCCATCCAGCTTGGTGAGCACGACCCCCGAAACAAAGGCGGCCTCTTTGAACAGCTTCGCCTGTGAGAGGGCGTTCTGGCCGGTCGCCGCGTCCAACACCAGAAGCGTCTCGTGCGGGGCCTCGGGGATTTCGCGGGTCAGCACCCGACGGATCTTCTTCATCTCCTCCATCAGGTTCACCTTGGTGTGCATCCTGCCGGCCGTATCGATGATCAGCACGTCGCAACCGCGCGCCGTCGCCGCTTTGCAGGCGTCGAAGACCACCGCCGACGGATCGGCCCCCTCTTTGTGGCGCACGATGTCGGCGCCAACACGCTTCGCCCACAGCTCAAGCTGCTCCGCGGCGGCCGCGCGGAAGGTGTCGCCGGCCGCAAGCAGGACCTTTTTCCCTTCGCCCGTATATTTAGCGGCAAGCTTGCCGATAGTGGTGGTTTTGCCAACCCCGTTCACGCCTATGACCAGGATGACAAAGGGGGATTTTCCGGAGACCAAGAGCGGCGAGGAGTGCGTCATGAGACGGAGCTGTATTTCTTCCTTGAGCGCCTTCTTGAGCGCAGCGCCGTCCTGCAGTTCATCCCTCTTGAGCCGCTGCTCCAGCGTTCTGATCAGGTCCACCGTCGTTTTCACGCCAAGATCTGCCGTGATGAGGATCTCCTCGAGCTCCTCCAGCGTGTCCGTATCAATCTGCTTCTTGCCTAGCAAGAGGGTGTCTACCCGCCCGACGATACTGTCATGGGTTTTGCTGAGACTGCGCTTGAGCCGCTCGAAGAAGTTCGGTTTGGCTGCCTCCTCGGCAACGGCAGGGACGGGCGGGACCGCGACCGGGGCCGGTTCGGCAACTGGCGCAGGGGCCGGTGCAGGAGCCGGTGCTGCCACTGGAGCCGGTGCTGCCACTGGAGCCGGTGCAGGAGCCGGGGTCGGTGCAGGAGTCAGTACCGGTTTCCAGGTATTGAAGAGCCCCCTCGGTGCGGCTGCCTCATCCGGCCCCGGCGTCGGCGCAGGAACATCCTCCTGTGCCGGCGCCTGCGTCGCAACCTGCCCAGCAGTGGTCGTCTCCTCCTCGCTTTGGGGAGCGGTCTCGGTAGAGCCAATGCCCAGTTTTTTGAAGAGCCCCTTGAAAAATCCCTTGTTCTCCTCGGCCATCTAGTAAATCTCCTTATTCAAAAGCTCTGCAGTTTCCCGGAACCTTTGGAGCGCCAGGAGAGGCAGGGCGTTTCGGTTCAAGGTCATAACAAGGGTGTAATCATCCCCGACAGCACCTACTATCACGTGCTGGTCATCGGTGCTGATTACGCTTTCCTGCACCCGCCCAGTCGCATATCTATCGTCCAGCCCCTTCAGCCTGGTGAGCAGAATGCCCCAGTGCGCGGCAGTTACTTTCATTTCAAAGGCGTCACCTTGAGAGTGCTGCTCTACAGCTTCTCCCTCCCAATCGGCAAGTATGGCGCCACTCGCCCCGGGCACAGCCTCAACCAGTTTGGTCAGCAGTCTCTTGAAAGGCACATCAGGCTCCTAAAACAAGATAGCAATAAATAAAATCGACCTTAACCCTGACGATTCTACACTAATATGGTCAAAAACATGACAGGTATTTGTCGCAGGTTACGACGTTGTTAATGCCCGCCCTCTTTTCGGAAGCGAAAGATCAGTACCGATCAGGTCAGCAGTTGAGCCGTACCGAGACCAGCTTCGATACGCCAGGCTCCTCCATAGTGACGCCGTAGAGTGTATCTGCGACCGCCATCGTGGCCCGGTTGTGGGTGATAATGATGAACTGGGACCCGGCGCTCATCTCCCGGACCATCTCGTTGAACCTCCCGATGTTGGCGTCATCAAGAGGCGCGTCCACCTCGTCAAGCAGGCAGAAGGGAGACGGCTTGATCAGGAAAATGGAGAAAATGAGCGCGACCGCCGTCAGCGCCTTCTCGCCACCGGACAACAACGATACGTTCTGCAGCTTCTTTCCCGGCGGCTGAACCACGATCTCGAGTCCGGTCGACAGGAGATCCTCCTCGTCGGTGAGCCGCAACTCCGCATGGCCGCCGCAGAAAAGCCTGGGGAAGACCTGCTGGAATTTCTCGTTCACCAGGTGGAAGGTCTCCAGGAAGCGCTTCCGCGTGGTGCGGTTGATGCGCTGGATCGCCTTCTGCAGCGCATTCATCGACTCCTCGAGGTCCTCTTTTTGGCTGGAGAGGAAGGTGAAACGCTCCTCCATCTGCTTGAACTCGTCGATCGCCATCAGGTTGACCTCACCCATCTCATCGATCGACTTCTGCAGCTCGGCCTGGCGCGCACTCCGCTCGGCTTCGTCCCATTCCATGGGGCCGTAGGTGGCAAGGGCGTCGGCTATCTCCATCCGGTACTTCTCCCGCAGGGTCTCTTCCAGGTGGCCAAGTCTCATGGTCACCTCCGAAAGTCTAAGGCTCCTGGCACTGAGCTTGTCCCTGATGGCTCCGGCATCGTTTCGCTCCGCCTTCAGGCGCGTCTCCTGCTCCTGGACGGTTGCGGCCTCGGCCTCGTAACGCTCTCTCACGACGAGCAGCGCCTGTTCGCTTGCCAGTTGGCGCTCTACGATCCCCCGAAGGGCCGTCTCACCTTCAGCGATGGCGGCCAACAGGCGGGAGCGCTCGGCGCCGGAGCCTTCAAGTTCCTTGGTGCGGGAGGCGATCCTCGCCGCCAGGTCGGCGTTCAGCCCCTCGACGCGCCTATGTGCGCGCTGGGCGGCCTCTCCCTTTTCCTTCAGGGCTGCAACCCGCACCTTGAGAGAAGTGACCAGTTCGCGCGCCTCCTCCATCTCGAAGCGTGACCCCTCAAGCCGTCCCTGCAGCGCCTCGACCTTTGCCTCCATGCCGAGCCTGCGCTCTTCCGCGTGGGACTTCTTCCCCTCGGCCTGTGCGAGTTCCCCGGAAACAAGCGACTGCTCCTCGGCTAACTGCTCCTCCTCCATCTCCCGAACCGCGCCGCTCTCCTCGATCCTGCGGCATTCAGCAGAGGCGCTTTGCAGATCCTTTTCCGTATTAAGTATACGGATTTCCAGACGGTGCAGTCCCTGCCGCAGTTCAACCCGCTCAGCCTCTGTGTCGGCAATCTCACGCCTTCTCGCCTCGCGCGCCGCGGTAAGTTGCTGCACTTCCAGGGTGAGCGTCTCCACCTCGGCACCCAGGCCTTTGATCTCCCTTTTCTTGTGGATGATACCCTGCTGGGCGGGTTCGCTGGAACCGCCGTTAACGATACCTCCAGCATGCGCCAAGTCGCCATCGAGGGTGACAAATGTGGCGGCGGGAAAGGCGGCGGCGAGCGTCACGGCATGGGCCAGGTCGCGCGCCAGATAGGCACCGGAGAGTAGCGGCTCAACTAGAGGAGCAAACTGCGACGGGACGGTGACTCTGTCCATGAGCGGTGCAGCCTCGGGCGGAGGTTCTCCCGGAAGGTTGCGCCAGGGTGCGGAGGTAACGAAACTGCAGCGCCCGCCGGAGCTTCCCTTCAGGTGTGCCACCGCGGCGAGCGCCGCCTCGGTGGAACCGCACAAAAGATACTGCAGACGCTCTCCCAGAACCGCTTCGAGTGCCACCTCGCACTCCTCCTCCACCTCAAGGGCGTCGGCCAGCATGGTGAAGGGGGCGTTTCGGAAGGGCTCGGCTAACAGGAGGTTACGCACCCCTTGGCCATACCCGGCAAACTGAGCCTCGAGTTCCTGAAGTGACTTGAGCCTGGAGGCGGCTGCGGAGAGTTCATCCCGGCGCCGTTGCAGGAGCTTTTCACCCGCTTCCTGCTCGTGCTTCAGAGCTCCTTCCCGGCTGGTAATGAGGGTCAGCTCCTCGTCGGTTAGCGCTTTGTTGCTGGAGAGTTCTTGCAGCTCAACCTTCAGAGTATCCACTTTCTGGCCGGCCTCGAAGAGACGCTCCCCGAGCAGCACGCGCTCCCTGGCGCTTGCCTGCAGGCGGTCGCCGATTGAGGCAAGCCTCTTCACGGCGGCGGCATGCTGGTTCGAGGCCTGAGCCCCCTCCGAAAGTGCTGCGAACATGGCGCGTCTTGCCTCGTCCAGCTCACGGGTCACCCCGGCCTCGCTCGCCGCCATCTCCTCAAGCAGTGCTTCCCGGTGCTCAAGCGACTCGGCCTCGCGGGAGAGCTCCTCGACGAAGGCGCCGCGCTGTTCCAGGAGAGCGGCAAGTTCCCGCTCCGAGGCTGCCAACTGGTCCTGCAGCCCCTTCAGTTCCTCTTCAAACCGGGCGCCGTGGCGCTCAAGGTTGGCGAGTTCGCGACGCTGGAACTCAAGCCGGTTTTCTCCCCCCTGAAGCTCTCCCTTCCAATGAAAGATCTCCTCCTGGGCGGCTGCCAGCTTGCGTTCGGTCTCCAGGAGAGTGATCCTGTTCCCTTCGATGGCGAGTTCCGCCTCGTTAAGCCTGGTGGCGAGATCGCGTCCCCTCTCTTCAAGGCCGGAGATCTCCGTTTCAAGCCCCAGACGCTCCTTCTCCACCGTGGCGTACCCCTTGGCGGCAAAGAGGAGTTCGATTTCCTTCAGTTCGAGCCGGATCTCCCTGAAGCGCTCGGCCTTCTTCGCCTGACGCTGCAGCCCGTTCATCTGTCTCTTGATCTCGGAGACGATGTCACCGATGCGGAGCAGGTTCTGTCGGGTCGCCTCGATCTTCTTCATGGCGACCACCTTTCTCGCCTTGAACTTGGTGACGCCAGCGGCCTCCTCGATCAGGTAGCGGCGCTCCTCGGGCTTCGCGTGCAGAATCATGCCGATCTTGCCCTGCTCGATGATCGAGTAGGCACGCGCACCGATGCCGGTATCCATGAAGAGCTCGGCCACGTCCAGAAGCCTGCAGGGGGTCTTGTTCAGAAGGTAGTCACTCTCGCCGTCCCGGTAGAGCCTGCGGGTCACCTGGATCTCGGAGAAGTTGAGGTATTTGGCGGGGACGCGGCCGTCCTCGGTGGAGAAGAAGAGCGATACTTCGGCCATGCCGAGCGGCTTGCGGAACTCGGTGCCGCCGAAGATGATGTCCTCCATCGACTTTCCGCGCAGGTTCTTGGCGGACTGCTCCCCCATGACCCAGCGGATCGCGTCCACCACATTGGACTTGCCGCAGCCGTTGGGTCCGACCACGCCGGTGATGGCCTGGTTGAATTCCAGGCAGGCCTTGTCCTGGAACGATTTGAAGCCCTGTATTTCGAGTCGTTTGATCTTCATGAACTGGTCATACTAACAGAGAGGGGGTTTTACTGTAAAGGCAAAGATGCTGTGGATAGCGCAAGGGGGGGGAAATCTTCCCGGCAGAGTACGATCTGCACCGAGTTCCTCCCCCCAGCGGGTGGAGGCTGGGAGGGGGGAGGTCTGCCGATGGGCCTCCCCCTCCCTAACCCTTCCCCTCCGGGCACCTTCCGGGAGGGAAGGATGGACGCAGCTGACGATAGGTAAGAAGGGTGCTGGACAAAAAAAAAGAGGCATGGTTTCCCGTGCCTCTTTCATAACTGCTCTATTGTTCCCAAAGACTAAGCTTCAGTGGTCTCTTCGACGGTTTCGGTAGCCGGGGCTGCCTCAACGGTCTCGGCGGCCGGGGTCTCTTCGACGACCGGAGCAGCCTTGGCGACCTTCACGGGAGCCGGCTTGTTGGAAACCTTCTTCGGCTTCATTTCCGCTTCCACCAGTTCGATCACGGACACAGGTGCCGTGTCGCCCGGGCGGATGCCGAGCTTGATTATCCTGGTGTAGCCACCGGGACGATCGGCATAACGGGGTGCGATGGTTGTGAAAAGCTTGGTCACGACCTTCTTGTCGCGGATGTAGGCGGCTGCCTGCCTCGTCGCGTGGAGGTCACCCTTCTTGCCCAGGGTGATCATACGCTCGGCGATGGAACGGAGTTCCTTTGCCTTGGCGTCTGTCGTGGTGATCTTTTCGTGCTCGAGAAAGGATGTCACCATGTTCCTGAACATAGCGATCCTGTGGCTTGTGGTCCTGCCTAATCTTCTACCCGCGCTGTTGTGACGCATATCTTTTCACTTCCTTTCTATCTATAAATGAAAGTCTTGAGCTGACTATTCTTCCTTCTGCTCGCCTCTCAGACGCCTCATGATCTCGGGGTCCGGGAAGTTGTCCAGCTTCATACCCAGGGTGAGCCCCATGTCGACCAGGATGTCCTTGATCTCGTTCAGGGATTTCCTGCCGAAGTTCTGGGTTTTCAGCATCTCGGCTTCGCTCCTGGAGACCAGTTCGCCGATCAGCTTGATACCCGCGTTCTTCAGGCAGTTGGCCGAGCGTACTGAAAGCTCCAGTTCGTCTACCGAGCGGTACAGATTCTCGTTGAAGCGCTCGCGCTCTTCTTCGGGCTCTGCCTCCTCCTGGGGTTCCACATCCTCGTCGAAGTTGATGAAGATGGAAAGCTGGTCCTTGAGGATCTTGGAAGCGTAAGCCACGGCATCCTGCGGCTTGACGCTGCCGTCGGACCATACTTCCAGGGTCAGCTTGTCGTAGTCGGTGATCTGACCCACGCGCGCATTGGTTACGGTGAAGTTGACCTTTGAGATCGGGGAGAAGATCGCGTCGATCGGAATGGTGCCGACCGGCGCCTTTTCGTCGCGGTTGCGGTCCGCGGGAACGTATCCCTTGCCGACCTTCACCATGAGATCCATCTCCAGGTTCGCGTCCTTGGAGCAGGTCGCGATGTGGTGCTCCGGGTTCAGGATCTCCACGTTATTATCGGTGATGATGTCCTTAGCCTTGACAACCCCTTCACCCTTCTGCACGATCCTGACCATCCGGGACTCGTTGCCGTGCACCTTCAGGCGCACCCCCTTCAGGTTCAGGATGATGTCCGTCGCGTCCTCGGTGACACCGGGGATGGCGGAGAACTCGTGCAGCACGCCTTTCGCCTTCACGGAGACGATGGCTGCTCCCTGGAGGCTGGAGATGAGGACCCGGCGCAGACCCGTTCCGAGGGTGGTGCCGAACCCCCTTTCGAAGGGCTCGGCGAAGAACTTACCGTATGTATTTGTGAGCGATTCTGTCTCAACCTGAAGCTTCTTCGGTCTGATCAGATCGCGCCAATTTTTATACATTTAGATCCCCCTGTATCGGTTGTAGTCAGCCTTTACTTGGAGTAGAGCTCGACAATTAACTGTTCCTGAATCGGCATGGTGATGTCCTCGCGTACCGGCAACAGCTTTACCGTACCCTTGAACGCATCCTTTTCCAGTTCGAGCCACTGCGGGATACCCCTGCGAACTACACCTTCGAGAGATTCTGAGATGGCTGCGATCTTGCGGCTCTTCTCGCGCAGCTGCAGCACATCGCCAGCCTTCACCTGGATGGAGGGGATGTTTACCTTACGCCCGTTCAGCGTGAAATGCCCGTGGCGCACCAGCTGGCGGGCCTCGTCGCGCGAGGTTGCAAATCCGAGACGATAGGCGACGTTGTCGAGCCTTCTCTCCAGGATGAACAAAAGGTTCTCGCCGGTCACGCCCTTCATCCGGTCTGCCATCTCGAAATAACCGCGAAACTGGTTCTCGAGGATACCGTAGATGCGACGGACCTTCTGTTTTTCACGCAGCTGAACACCGTAATCAGAAACTTTTATGCGACCCTGACCGTGCTGACCCGGGGGATAGCTCCTTCTCTTAATGCCGCATTTGTCCGTGTAGCAACGCTCGCCCTTAAGAAAAAGCTCAACACCTTCCCGCCTGCACAGCCTGCATGAGGGCCCTGTATACCTAGCCAATGAAGACCTCCTTGATCCTAACTGATAGTTCCGTAACTCTAGTCTCCGGTGTGTCCGGGCCTAGACTCTTCTTCTCTTCGGCGGGCGGCAGCCATTGTGCGGGATCGGCGTGACGTCGCGGATGAAGCTCACCGCGAAGCCGGCAGCCTGAAGTGCACGCAGTGCGGACTCGCGGCCGGAGCCGGGACCCTTGACGTACACCTCGACGGTGCGCATGCCGTGCTCCTGGGCCTTCTTGGCGCAATCCTCGGCTGCCATCTGAGCCGCAAACGGAGTGCTTTTCCGAGAACCCTTAAACCCCTTGGCACCCGAGGTGGACCAAGCTACAACGTTACCGACAGGGTCGGTGATCGTTATCATGGTATTGTTGAACGTCGCCTGAATGTGCGCAACGCCGTTGGGTATGTTCTTCTTCTCTTTCTTCTTCTTTACGACTTTTTTAGCCGGGCTCGCCATTATCCCTCCAGAATCTTATTTCTTCTTGCCAGCGACCGTACGAGCCGGCCCTTTCCTGGTGCGTGCATTGGTCTTGGTGCGCTGACCGCGGCACGGAAGACCCTTCCTATGACGAAGGCCCCGGTAGCAACCGAGATCCATCAAACGCTTTATATTCATAGAAATGTCGCGACGGAGGTCACCCTCGACCTTGACATTCTTATCAATATGCTCCCTGATCTTCGCTACTTCGGACTCGGTCAGGTTGTCGCAACGGGTGTTGAAATCGATCCCCGTTGCGGTACAAATCTCCTGGGAGAGAGATCTGCCGATGCCGTAGATGTAAGTAAGCGCGATCTCTATTCTCTTATTCTTTGGTAGGTCTACCCCTGAAATACGTGCCAATGCCCGCTCCTCCTAATGGTTACTCTTAACCCTGTCTCTGTGAATGCTTGGGAATGTCGCAGATCACCCGAACGATACCCTTGCGCTTGACAATTTTGCACTTTACACAGATCTTCTTTACCGATGCCCGAACCTTCATAATTGACTTCCTTTCGAAAACGTATTGCAGTTCTAAATTCTTGAGAGAATCAGCGGACCGTTGTCCGTTATTGCCACGGTGTGCTCGAAGTGCGCCGAGAGTCCGCCGTCGGTGGTGACCGCCGTCCAGCCGTCCTCCAGTACCCTAACGTCGTATCCCTTCTCGTTGATCATCGGCTCGATGGCGAGCACCATGCCGGCCTTGAGTTTCGGTCCCTTGCCGGGCGCGCCGAAGTTGGGAATCTGCGGTCCCTCGTGCAGCTCCTTGCCGATGCCGTGCCCTACGAAATCCCTTACCACCGAAAAGCCGCGCGGCTCGACATGGGCCTGGACCGCGTGGGAGACGTCGGAGAGGCGGTGCGCGGTGTCCGCGCAATCGATGGCCCGGTAGAGCGATTCCTCGGTAACCCTCATCAGCCTGGCGGCTGTCTCGGAGACCTTGCCGACCGGAACCGTGATCGCCGAATCGCCATAGAAGCCGCCGTAAATCACACCGAAGTCGAGGCTCACGATGTCGCCGGGGATCAGAACCCGCGCCGACGGCATGCCGTGAACCACCTGCTCGTTCACCGAGCAGCAAAGCGAAAAGGGGAAGCCGCTGTAACCCTTGAAGGCCGGCTTCGCCTTCCTCTTCAGCGCCTCCCTCTCGGCGAAGGCATCCAGCTCGATAAGTGCAATGCCCGGTGCCACCATTGCCCTGAGACCCGCCAGGATCTCAGCCACCATCTGGCCGGCGACCCGCATCTTCTCGATCTCGGCCGGGGTTTTAAGTACGATCACCGCGCGGCGGCCTGAATGCAGGAGACAATCTCGGACTGGATCCCATCCACACTCCCGAGCCCGTTCACCGAACGGAGCAGACCGCACGATTCGTAGTAGGCGATCAGGGGAGCGGTCTGCTCCTCGTACACCGAAAGGCGGTGCAGGATGGTCGCTTCCTTGTCGTCCTCGCGCTGGAACAGATCTCCGGAGCAGGCATCGCAGACACCCTCAGCCTTGGACGGCGCGAACTCGACATGGTATACGGCGCCGCATTTGGCACAGGCACGCCTGCCGGTAAGCCTCTTCAGCAGCTCGGCCTTGTCCACCGAGAGCGAGACCACATGGTCGATCGAGCGACCCATGCCGGAGAGCACCTGGTTCAGCGCGTCGGCCTGGGCTACCGTACGGGGGAAGCCGTCCAGAATGAAACCCGTGGTGCAGTCGTCCTGCGCCAGCCGCTCCTCGACAATACCGATAACAACGGCATCGGGGACCAGGGCACCGGAGTCCATGAATCCCTTCGCCTTCACCCCCATAGGGGTGAGCTCCTTAACGGCAGCCCGCAGAATATCTCCTGTAGATATCTGCGGGATACCAAACCTGTCTATGAGCAATTTCGCCTGGGTTCCCTTGCCGACGCCGGGGGGACCCAGGAGGATCAGATTCATCATGATTAGCTACTTCCTCCCCTTGATGCGTACGCCCTTCATGAACCCCTCGTAACTGCGGGTGATCAGGTGGGCCTCGATCTGGGCCAGGGTATCCATGCCGACGCCGACGGCGATGAGCAGAGCGGTGCCGCCGAAGTAGAAGGGGAGGTTGAACTTCCCGATCAGGATCGAGGGTAGCACGCAGACAGCCGAGATATAGATGGCACCGGCAAAGGTCAGCTTGGTGAGCACCGCATCGAGGAAGTCGGAGGTCTCCTTGCCGGGACGGATCCCGGGGACGTACCCCCCCTGCTTCTTGACGTTATCGGCAACATCCACCGGGTTGAAAGTTACAGCCGTATAGAAGTAGCAAAAAAAGACGATAAATGCAACATATAAAATCTCATAAAGCCAATTACCGGGGGTCAGCTGCTTGGAGGCGCTCTGCACCCAGGGGATGTTGATGAAGTTACCTACCGTTGCCGGAAACATGATGATCGAGGAGGCGAAGATCGGCGGAATGACGCCGGCCATGTTGACCTTGAGCGGCAGGTGCGAACTCTGCGCGCCCATCGTCTTCAGCCCCACCACCCTTTTGGCGTAGTGTATCGGGATCCTGCGCTGTCCGCGCTCCATGAAGACCACCGCGGCGATTACCGCGAACATCACGGCGCCTACCAGAAGCAGCGCGAACAGGGAGAGCTCGCCGGTCTTGATCAGGCGGAAGCTGTTCATGAGCGCGGTCGGAATGCGTGCCACTATGCCGGCGAAGATGATCAGCGAGATGCCGTTACCGATCCCCTTCTCGGACATCTGCTCGCCCAGCCACATGATGAATGCGGTCCCTGCGGTGAGCGTGATCACGGTCATCAGGCGGAAACCCCAGCCCGGGCTGGGAACCACCAGCTCGCCTGCGGGGCCGCGCATCGACTCGAGGCCGATGCTGATGCCGAAACCCTGCACCACTGCCAGCACGATGGTGCCGTAGCGGGTGTACTGGATGATCTTTTTCCTGCCGGCATCCCCCTCCTTGGAGAGCTTCTCGATAGCGGGAAGCACAACGGTGAGGAGCTGGAAGATGATCGAGGAGGAGATGTACGGCATGATGCCGAGCGCGAAGACGGTAAGCTTTTCAAGTGCCCCGCCAGAAAACATGTCGAACATCCCAAGCAGAGTACCTTGGGCCGCCTTGAAGAAAGACGACAGGGCCGCTGCGTCGATCCCGGGGGTCGGGATGTGACATCCGACCCTGTAGACCGCCAGCATTGCCAGTGAAAAAAGTACTCTCTTTTTAAGCTCAGGGATCTTGAAAATGTTCTGGAAGGCTTCTATCAAAACTAGATCTCCTCGATGGTTCCACCTGCTGCCGTGATCTTTTCGCGGGCTGTGGCGCTGAATTTGTGGGCCTTGATGGTCAGGGCGCGGGTGATGTCGCCGGTGGCGAGCACCTTGATGCCGTCGCAGACGTCGGAGATCAGGCCGCTCTTCAGCAGCGCGGTGGCGTCGACGACGGAGCCTGCCTCGAAGACCTCAAGCTGGCAGAGGTTCACCAGGGCGAACACCTTGCGGGTCAGCGGGGTGAAGCCGCGCTTGGGGAGTCTTCTGTGCATCGGCATCTGGCCGCCTTCGAAGCCGGGCTTGATGGAGCCGCCGGAGCGCGCCTTCTGACCCTTGTGCCCCTTACATGCGGTCTTGCCGTGGCCGGAGCCTACGCCGCGGCCGATACGCTTTCTATTCTTGGTCGACCCGACGGCCGGTTTGATCGTATTTAATTGCATTTTTATCACCTTTAGGGGGATTACTCTTCGACTCGTACCAGATGGGAAACCTTGTTGATCATCCCGCGGATCTCCGGGGTGTCCTTCAGGGTCACGGTCTTCTCACGCTTGGTGAGGCCCATGCCCAGGAGGCAACCTTTCATGCTTTCGGATTTCCCGATGTGGCTTTTTATCAGGGTAACCTTCACTTCTCCAGACATGTTCAGCTCCTTAACTTTCTATTCGGTAAGTCCGCGGCGCGCCATCAGCTCTTCCGCGGTCTTAAGGCGGCTAAGCCCGGCGAAGGCGGCCTTCACCACGTTGTGCGGGTTGTTGGAACCCAGGCATTTGGCGAGGATGTTGTGCAGACCGGCCGACTCGAAGACCGCGCGTGCGGCGCCGCCGGCGATAACGCCGGTACCCGGGGAAGCCGGCATCATCAGGACCTTGCCTGCGCCGAAGGAGCCGAGGATTTCGAACGGGATGGTCTGACCGGCAACGATGGGAACCCTGATCAGGTTCTTCTTGGCCTGCTCGACACCCTTGCGGATCGCCTCGGGGACCTCGTTGGCCTTGCCCAGGCCGTAGCCGACGCAGCCGTTGCCGTCGCCGACCACCACGAGTGCGGAAAAGCTGAACCTGCGGCCACCCTTGACCACCTTGGCAACGCGGCTGATATGAACAACCCTATCCGTAAGATTCATTTCACTGGCATTGATCTTAAGCAAACTAATTCCTCCTTACCTGCCCTTTAGA
>Ga0154470_1062_pt1 | contig 25926 bp, 22 predicted proteins | sample RifGroC2_FD_115949 | JGI IMG/M metagenome (GOLD analysis project Ga0154470, IMG submission 115949) | Geobacteraceae bacterium GWC2_58_44 | reverse complement strand
CGGTTCATATTCGGTTGCAAAGAGCTGCCCTGCGAAGTCAAACTTTATAACAAAAGCGTTTCCTGCCGTCAACCTTTTTCTTTCGAACCGAAGCGTTTTCTTTTTCAGGAAGCGCCTCGTTCGTCAGCGAGGTGTGTTTATAGCAAAAGGATTCGTGAGCGTCAACGGGTTTATGGTTAGTTTTATCTAAGGGCGGAAACATTCGGGGGGTGCGGCTGAACGTCCCCCTTTGAAAAGGGGGAATTAGGGGGATTTGCAGTTCGGTTGCCAGCTGCTCTCGTGGCACCTTGGGCCAAATCCCCCCCGACCCCCCTTTTTCAAAGGGGGGAGAGTTTTTGCCGGCAAAGACAAGGAGCTGCCGGGCGTTTCCGCCCGGCAGCTCCGTTACCTATTCCGCTGTCTGTCCACCGGTACTACGCCTGCGCTGCCTGCAGCGCCTGATCGATGTCGGCGATGATGTCCTTCACGTCCTCGATACCGATGGAAAGCCTGATGAAGTCCTGACTGACGCCGGAAGCGAGCTGCTCTTCTGCCGAAAGCTGCTGATGTGTGGTAGAGGCGGGATGGATCACCAGGCTCTTCGCGTCGCCGATGTTGGCCAGATGCGACAGCAGCTTCACGCTGTCGATGAATTTGGTTCCCGCTGCGAGCCCCCCCTTGATGCCGAACCCGATGATGGCGCCCGCCCCGTTGGTCAGGTATTTCTTGGCGTTGGCGTTATCCTTGTGGCTTGCCAGTCCCGGGTAGTTCACCCAGGTCACCAGCGGGCTCTGCTCCAGCCACTCCGCAACCTTCTGGGCGTTCTCGACGTGGCGCTGCATCCTGACGTGGAGCGTTTCCATCCCCTGGATGATCTGGAACGAGTTGAACGGAGAGATGCAGGCACCCATGTCGCGCAGCAGCTCGACCCTCATCTTGATGATGTAGGAGATGTTCCCGAGGGCGTCCCAGAATTTCAGGCCGTGATAGGAGGGGTCCGGCTCGGTGAACTCAGGGAACTTGCCGTTGTTCCAGGGGAATGTTCCACCGTCGACCACGCAGCCGCCGATACTGGTGCCGTGGCCGCCGATGAATTTGGTCAGCGAGTAGACCACGATGTCCGCTCCATGCTTTAACGGCTGGAACAGGTAGGGCGTTGCGGCGGTGTTGTCCACCACGTACGGGATCCCGGCGTCGTGGGCCACCTTCGCTATCGCCTCGAAGTCGTCGACGTTGTTCTTCGGATTGCCGATCGCCTCGCTGTAGACCAGGCGCGTGTTCTCGTCTGTCGCCTTACGGATGTTTTCCGGATCGGATGAATCGACAAACTTTACCGTGATGCCGAGCTTGGGGAGCGTGTAGTGGAACAGGTTGTAGGTCCCGCCGTACAGGTAGCTGGTGGAGATGATGTTTTGGCCGGCGCTGGCGATGTTGAGGACCGCGTAGGTTGTGGCCGCCTGGCCGGAGGCTACCGCGAGCGCCGCCACGCCGCCGTCGAGTTCGGCTATTCTCTTCTCCAGCACGTCGGTGGTCGGATTCATCAGGCGGGTATAGATGTTGCCGAATTCCTTCAGTCCGAACAGGTTCGCCGCATGCTCGGCGCTTTTGAAGACATATGAGGAGGTCTGGTAGATCGGTACGGCACGGGACAGCGTGGTCGGATCTATCTCCTGGCCGGCATGGAGTGCGAGGGTGTTAAATCCAAAGGTATTCTCTGACATGTCGTTATCTCCTGTCCATTTACGATACTGTTTTAATAAAGAAAGTCGGTGTAAACTCTATACAAAACGTTATCTCATCTGTCAACAAATTTGCGAATGCCACAATTAATCCGGAAGCCTGCCGTAGAGCTCAGTAGCCCGCGCCAGCTTGGTGGCGAGCTTCGCCGTGAAGGCTTCGGCAGGGCACCTCCAGCTCCAGTTTCCGCCGGCTATCCCCGGCACGTTCATCCTTGCGGTACTGGGCAACTCCAGCAGGTCCTGCATCGGGGTGATGGCATAATCGGCGACGGAGGCGAGGGAGCAGAGCACCATCTGCCAGACGATATCGCTCCTGTCCCGGTCGAAGTAGGCCAGTATCCCCTTCTGCTCCTTCGCCTTCAGGGAGTCGAACCACCCGGCGGTAGTGTCGTTGTCGTGGGTGCCGGTGTAGACGACGCACGGCCTGACGTGGTTATGCGGCAGGTACGGGTTGTCCGGCCCGGAGCCGAAGGCGAACTGCAGGATCTTCATGCCGGGAAAGCCGAACTGGTCCCGAAGCGCCTCCACCTCAGACGTGATCACGCCCAGATCCTCGGCTATGATCGGAAGGTTGCCGAGCGCGTTGCGCAGGGCGTGGAAGAGTGCCTCCCCGGGACCCTTGACCCAGCGTCCGTTGATCGCCGTCTTCTCCCACATGGGGATTTCCCAGAACGCCTCGAAGCCGCGGAAATGGTCGATGCGCACCATGTCGTAGAGCGAAAGGTCGTTGCGCAGCCGGGCGATCCACCAGCTGTACCCTTCCGCCGCCATGGCTTCCCAGTTGTAAAGCGGGTTGCCCCAGAGTTGGCCGGTCTTGCTGAAATAGTCCGGAGGCACACCGGCCACGACGATCGGCACCCCTTTCTCGTCCAGGTGAAACAGCTGCGGGTTGGCCCAGACGTCGGAGGAGTCGTAGGCGACGAAGATGGGAAGATCGCCCACGATGGAGATGCCGAGGACGTTGGCGTAGGATTTCAGCTTTTTCCACTGGCGTGCGAACTGCCACTGCAGGTACTTCTGCTCGCCGATGGCAGCCCCCAGCTTCTCGTTCCAGGTTGAAAGCGCCACGGGCTCACGATTTGCCAGCGCATCGGGCCAGTCTTTCCAGCTCTCTCCCTTGAATTGCTCCTTCAAGGCAATAAAGAGGGCATAATCGTGCAGCCAGAAGGTGGTATCGCAAAAATGCCAGAATTCTTCCTTGCGCTTCTGAGGCGCCTCGGCAAAGAATCGGGTCGCGGCCTCCTTCAGAAGCCCCATTTTGTAAAGCTCGGTTTCCCCGTAATCGATCCGGTCCATCGCCGGTTCCGACCTCAGATCCTGCGGCATGAGGTCGCCGTCGTCCACCACAGCCTCCAGGTTTATGAAAAGCGGGTTGCCGGCAAAGGCGGAATAGCAGGAATATGGCGAGTTGCCATAGGCTGTGGGACCGAGTGGTAGGATTTGCCAGAGGGACTGTCCGGACTTGTGCAGGAAATCGACGAAGCGGCGTGCTTCATCCCCGAAGGAGCCTATGCCCCCGGGTCCCGGCAGGGAACTCGGGTGCAACAGTATCCCGCTCTTTCTTTGTCTCACCATGAACTCCTCGATTGCAGGGAAATTTCCGATCGGCGCCGCTACTGTTTCGGGGCTTTCAGCAGTTCCCATTGTCTTTTCCTGATGGCGCCGTGTCCTTGTGAAAGCACCGACGGAGTCAAAGGCAACATCTCCCCCAGCTGCCACAGCAAAGGAGGCGTGCATTAAAGGCATTGGAGGCATCTCGGAACCGGCCACGCTGGATCAACCTTCGTCTTCTGAAGACAATGCAGGCACTTCAGTTGACAGTGACTCGCCATGAACGCGCGGGTGGGGCCAGCACCTGATCGGATTGAAATTGAGCAGAAAGTACTATGCCATAAAAAAGGTATATTGCAAACAATGTAGAGGCTTTACCGGGATTGAAAGAGATGTTATAGTGGCCGCCATGGAAACTATCAAGACTGCGACCTTCGAGGCATTGCTGGAGTCCGCCATCCCGGATGGAGACGGCGGGTATCTCTTCACTTTGGATGGAGAGAACTATCAGATCAAGGACACCCTTGAGATAACCGGTATTGCAACCAAGAAGGGATACATCATCATCTACTGACGGGTTCCGGTCAGGCCGCCGCCAGAATCTCGTCCACCCGCTCGCCGTCCAGGGTCTCCTCCTCGAGAAGGGCCAATGCGAGGGCGTCCAGCTTGTTCCGATTCAAATTGACCAGCTCGAGCGCCTTCCCCTCGGCCCCCCGGATCAGCGCCGCGATCTCCTGATCGATCAGCCAAGCCATCTCCTCCGAGAAGGTCTTTTCCTCGGCGAGCTTCATGCCGAGAAACGGGTGTTCCTCGCCCCTTGGAAAGGTCATGGCTCCTATCTTCTCGCTCATCCCCCACTGGCACACCATCTTCTCGGCAAGCTCGGTCACATGCTTCAGGTCACTCTGGGCGCCCGACGATATGTCGTTGAAAACCAGGCGCTCGGCAACCCGCCCCCCCAGAGCCACACATAGACGGTTCACCAAATAGGTGCGCGGGTAGTGATAGCGGTCGTCTTCCGGGAGCTGCTGCGTCACCCCCAGGGCACGCCCCCTGGGAAGGATGGTCACCTTGTGGACCGGGTCGGTGCTCGGCAACAGGCGCGCCACCAGTGCGTGCCCCGCCTCGTGATAGGCGGTGATCCGCCTCTCCTCATCCGAGATCACCATGTGGCGCTCTCCTCCCATGAGGATCTTGTCCTTGGCCCGCTCCAGATGATCGGGGGTCACTACCAGCTCGTTGCCGCGCGCCGCTAGAATCGCTGCCTCGTTCACCAACCCCTCCAGGTCGGCGCCGGTCATCCCGGGGGTTCCCCTGGCTATCACGGCCAGATTCACATCGGGGGCGAGCGGTATCTTCCTGGTGTGAACCTTAAGGATCTTCTCCCGGTCCCGCCAGTCCGGGCGCTCGATCACCACGTTGCGGTCGAAGCGCCCGGGGCGAAGCAGGGCGGGGTCGAGCACGTCCGGCCGGTTCGTGGCGGAGATCACGACCACCTCGGTATGCGGGTCGAAGCCGTCCATCTCGGAGAGGAGCTGGTTCAGGGTCTGCTCCCGTTCGTCGTGTCCGCCGCCGAAACCGGCGCCGCGGCTTCTCCCCACCGCATCCAGCTCATCGATGAAGATGATGCTGGGCACCACCTTGCGCGCGCTGGCGAAGAGATCCCTCACCCGGCTCGCCCCCACCCCCACGAACATCTCGATGAAGGCCGAAGCCGAAATGGAGAAAAAAGGGACCCCGGCCTCCCCCGCCACCGCCCTGGCCAGAAGCGTCTTGCCGGTCCCCGGGGGACCTACCAGCAGGACCCCTTTCGGCACCTTGCCCCCTATCTGCTCGAATTTTTTCGGCTCCTTCAGGTAATCGACCACCTCGCGCAGCTCCTGCTTGGCCTCCTCCATACCCGCCACGTCGGCAAAAGTGACATCGATACGCTCGGAGGTGTAGGCCTTGGCACCGGAGCGGGCGAAGTTTCCCATCATGCCGCCGGGTCCCTGCGACTTCATCCCTCTCATGACAAACCACCAGACACCGATGATGAGCAGCCAGGGGAGCAGATAGAGGAACAGGTTGCCGACGGCGGAGCCCTCGGCCGGGACCACCGCCACCTCCACTTTCTGGCCGTAGAGCTGAGGCAGCAAGGTAGGATCGTCCATGGAAGGCACATTGGAGCTGAAGAGGGTAGCATCCACGACCTTACCCTTCTGATCCGCGGCAACGGCCGGCAGCTTCACCGGCGAGCGGAACTCCCCCTTGACGCTGTGCCCCCTAAGCGTGACCTTCTTCACATTGCCCGCGGAAAGTTCATCCCTAAAACGGCTATAGCTGATCTCGACCCCGCGCTCGGCCGTCTGTTTTACGATGGCGGTGTAAAACAGGTCGAGCAGCAGGACGAGCAAGGCGGTTATCAGCAACGGCTTCCAGATCGTCTGCCCCATGAAAAGGCTCCTTGAGTTAGGCTAACTCTTTACCCATTTGGGTATTCTAGCCGAGGTAGCTCCGCATTACAAGGCAGCGCCGGCGATGGGCAGGGGGTCAGGGGACAAATCTGCGAGGCGGTCGAACTAATGTGAAGCGGTGCGGAGGCAACTCGTTAGAAAAAAGTTCCGGCAAGGAGGTCACGGCGCCTACGACCTTGTCGCAGAAAAATCCAGATCCCCGCGAGCTCCTACTCGCTCTCCTCCCCCCGGAGGGGGGAGGTCGGGAAGGGGGAAGAGTGCGGCTTCTCTGAAGAACCGGCCGGGTTCCCCCTCCCTAACCCTCCCCCTCCGGGGGCGGGGACTGAAGGCAGGGCGCGTTCAGCGCTCGATCCTGTAAGAGCCGAACCCGAAGGAGGCGCCCTTGCCAAGCTGCGTCGCCTGGCCCAGCTGTAAAAGCAGGTGAAACGGCTCCAGATCGCCCTCAAAACGGGCGGTGCCGATGATTCCGGCGGGGCGGCCACCCCAGGACACGAAGCGGCAGTCGGAGGAGACGGTTTCCACCGCCTCGCTCTGCAGGGAAAGCCAGCGGTAATCGAGAGACGGTTCGGCGCCTTCGTAGTAGTAGGCAAGGGAGGAGACCCGGCGCATCAGGGCGCGGGCGAACTGGGAAAAGGTGAACTGCTTGAGAAGGCGCCCCTCGTGCATGAGCTTTAGCGGGGTAACCAGGGAGAGAGCCGCGCTGTCCGGCGCAAGCGGTCCCGACAGGGTCGGGTCGAGCGCGCTCAAAAGGGGTAGCGCCGGGGTGGCTCCGGCTGCGACAGGGGCGCGCCCCCCCCCCGGGCATCCGGCCTCGACCTTCACTATAGAGGCCTGCATCCCTTCCAGGAGCAGCCGGGCCGCTGCTACATAGCGGCCGGCCTCCTGGACCGCGCTTCCCAAAAGGGTCAGGGCGCACTCCAGGGTCCTGCCGCGGTTCGGTATCGGCGGGAGCACCGGGAACTGGAACACGAAAGGGAGCGGCGGCTTCTGGTGGCGCCTGACCGCTTCGGGATCCCTTGCGATGATCTGGCCGAAGTTCGCGGGATAGGGGCAGCTCCCGCTGGAAAGGCAGCCGCTGCAATCGAGCCTTCGGCAGGAAAGGGTTTTGCGGAAGGCGGCGTCGAAGTCGCAGCGACAGGCGAAGAGCGCATGGGGGTCCATGAGGTCGGCGTTCAGCGTAAAGGTAAAAAACAGCCTTACATAATGCAGTTCCACGGCAGCCTCCCCTCCCTTTATACACGGCGGCGAAGCGGCGAGGCAACAAAATTGCTGAAGAGGGGGCCACAGTAACCAGGCATCCGGGCATCATCCAACAGGATTGGGTCAGCGGCCTCATCGAGCAACCCGACGATGCAATGCCGAGCTTCAAGAGACAGCAGTTCGCGCCAGCCTACATCGGGCACCCATCCAGCCTTCGCTCCAGATATTCCCGCACCCGGGCCACGACCTCAAGTACCTCCTCTTCCCGGGGAAGCGTGGCCGCCAGCTGCTCCAGCACGCCCCTCTCCCTGATCAGCCGCAGGGTACCCGGGAAATTGATATCATATACCCACGACAGTTGCAGCAGCTTGAAATCATTGAGGCTCTTCATGGTCGACAGCTGAACCATCTTTTGCGCGCCGACCGCCGCCAGCACGTCGGGCGAACAGGCGGGTAGATCCGGGAAGCCCAGTCCCGCGCCGGAGGCCCGCTCTCCTGCCGGGGCGTGGAAATATTCCATGAAGATGCGCCAGATGTCGAGCTTGTCCGCGTCCCGCAGCACCCTTAAGAGCTCCTCGGTCTGGGGCGCCAGCCCTGCGGGCACCTCGAAGGCGTTATGCAGCCGAACCGCGAAAAGGACGCTGTCGCGTTCGTGCTTGGGAAGGAAGTCCAGCAGATCGCTCTGCTGCAGGATCTGCGCTGAGAGGTGGGCGTGATTGAGGGATTCGCTGTCCTTGAAGGTACGGAAGTCGCGAAACTGGGGGAACCGGCCCAGGTCGTGGCAAAGGGCCGCCACTTCGGCAAGCATCTGGCGCCTTCCGTCCCCTCCCTGCGCGATCAGGAGCGCCGCTGCGCAGACGTTACGGGTGTGCAGCTCCTTCAAATCGAAGTTCCGCTGCAGATCGGCATCGGGACTTCGAAACGACTCGCAGTAGGAGGCAAACCAGGCACGCAGAGGCGCCAGGTCGGGGAGGGATGCCGCGTCAGTCATTGCTCCCCTTCTTGATGAAGTAATCGGTGAACTCTGCCATGACCTTGGACTCGTCGCCGCATTGATAGGAGATGATGCTGCGCAGATGGGCGAAGGAATCGGCGTCGATCTTGTCGAAGGCACAGCCGATCCCCCCCGGCACCAGCCTCGCCACGACGCCGGTCACGTTGATGACGACCGGCTCGGCCGAGGCGGAAAGGTAGATGGTAATCTCGACCGGCGTGCCGATCGGGAGCAGTTCCGGCGTCTCAAGGTACAAACCGTGCAGGCTCACGTCCTTAACCTCGCCCTTAAGCGCCACCCCCTCGCTTTGCAGCAGCGCAGAAACCCTGAAATCGACCCGGGAAAAGTTTCGCCTGTCTTGCATGCTGATCCCCTTTCATCTGTCTTGTTAAAAAAGGGGGCCAAGGCCCCCTTGATCTTATGCAGATAAGTTTTCAGGCAACTTGCCCCAAAGACTTTCAGTCTTCGAAGTTGCCGGTCGGGCCCTTGTCCCTGGAGAGCCCCTGCGCCTGCTTGGGGAGGAGTTCCTTGGTCCATTCTGCCGGGTTTTCGATCCGCTTCCCTTTGGGACCCAGGTCGTAGGAGCCGGCCCGGACGATGGCGGCAATGCCAAGCGGCGCGGTGTCGGCCGAGTTGAAGACCTCGGTGATCAGCTTGTAGGCGAAATCCTCGACCCGCTTCGCCATCCGGTCGCGCACCTCTTTGGGCTGGGCCAGGAGCTTGTTCTCAAAGGGAAGGTTGAGGTTCTTGTAGTCACCCTTCTTCCACCCCTTGGAGTCGGCAAAGGCGACCATCTCGGCCCAAAGCTCCTCCGACATCCCTTCACCCTGCACCTTGATGAATTTGCCGTTGGCATCGAGATTGGCATTGCCGTAGTCGTTCACCTCGAGGCCCCAGGAGATCATCTGCAGCGCGGTGGCGACGTTCGCCTTGGTGGTGCGGGTCTGGGTGGCGATCTGGCGCAGCCTGTCGTAGCTGTTGCCGGAGGTGCCGTGCTGCGCGCCGTTCACGCCGTAGGGCTTGATTGCCTCATGGATCTCGGCGGTCAGCTGGACGTTGATTCCCGCGTCGCTCGCCTCGATGCCGTGGGTGGTGCCGTTATTCAGGGCGATCCAGTCGGGGAAGACGTCGCTGGCGTTGAGCCCCCGGATCAGGAAAAGGGCTTCGGCAACGGTGGAAAGCCCCTCGGTTCCCTTGATCTCGCCGACCTCCGTCTCCAGCCCGGACCAGGCAGGGATGTATCCGGCGAGTTCGAGGTTGGCGAGCAGGTTCTCTTCATCGGGGAGGTGCGAGGCATCGATCGCGATCGAGGTGATCCCGGCGTCGAACATGCTCGGGATCTCCACCTTGGCTGCCGCGATGTCGGCTGCGCCCTTGATGCCGTAGTGGTCGGCATGGATCGCTACCGGCACCGTGATACCCAACTCGTTGCAGACGGCATCGACCTGGCGTGCCATGTTCCAGTAGTTCACCGGGCAGTAGGCCTTCTGGCCACCCTCCGACTTGGCGATCTCGATGATGACGGCGGCGTTCGCCTTCTGCGCTGCGGCCAATACACCGCGGATGACGAAGTGGTTCCTGCCGTTTGCGGCAAGTGCCAGGGCGTGCCCCTTCGCGTTCATGGCCCGGTCGATTACCTTGCCGCTCACCAGGAGGGCCTTGGAGTTCGGAAAAAGCCGCGTTACGTTGGGGGGACGGCCTACCTCGAGCGCCGTTGCGAAATCTGAAGTTGTTGCTGGCATATCGCCTCCTTTTCACACGATGTAATGCTGCATTGCAAAAAACGCACATCTTATAACATCTTAATCCTGTAAAGGCAAGGGACTTCGCTATCTGCCGATGGATACTTCCGACGCGCCTGCTCCGGAAAACTGACCGCTCCCCAGGTACTCACCCCGCCAGAAGGCAGCTGCCTCCCCCGGCGGCAATCCCGCCTGCACTGTTTCGAAGGAGAAAGTCATGGGAGGGGTGCTGTTTCGGATCCCGCTCTGAAGGGTCAGCGGATGGCGGGACAGGATCGGGAAATCGCCACGCACCTGTTTAGCCGCCACCCCCTGCGCGGCGGTGCCTGTCGACACCAGGTAGCGCACCCCCTTCTCGGGTTGCGGCAGCCTGGCATGCAGCAGCAACTCACCGCTCGCATCAGCGCCAGACCAGCGGAAATCGTAGCAGGGGGTCCAGCGTTCGTTGCTCACCAGGTAGGAGACCCTGGCCCTGCCGCCGGAGAGCCAGATACGTGCCAGGGCCGCCCCCTTCCTGGCCACCGTCAGTTCGTGCTCCAATCGGTCAAGACCATGCTGGACCTTCCGCTTGCGCCGGTACACGGTGTCCAACCGGGCCAGGGCGAACTCGGTCCCCTGCTGCAGGGAGCCGAGCGGATCCGGGTTAGCCTTGCTCTTCCTGAGGGCCTTGCCGCTTTGGGACTTGGCTGCGGCGCTGAAGATCTCCTCGCGGCTTGACAGGATCTGCATCCTGACCTGGAGTTCACCCTTTCGATCCTCGAGCCGGGCGATCTCCCTGGCACGCCGCCGGTCCCGGTCCGCGGGAACCAGTTCCACCCGCAGGATGGTCCCCCCTCCGAGCGGCTTTACCCGGAGCGACCCCGGCGCGACCGAGTCCGGCAGCGCATATTCGAGGTAGCCGTTGACGGCTGCCGCCTCTTGCTCCACACGGGCGCCGTCCAGATAGAAGGTGACGCTCTTTTGGCCGCCACCGGCACTTTGACACGACAGGAAAAGCAGAAGTCCGCAAACCAACAGGATCAGGCGCATGCGGCACCTCGCAGGGAAAGTCGCTTACGGCGCTAAAAACCCAAGTGACAAATGTACCGGCTCCCCGTGCGTTTGCAAGGCTCTGCTAAAAAATGCTAATCGGCTACCGCCAGCAGTTCCACTTCAAAGATCAGCGTCGCGTTGGGGGGAATCACTCCGCCCGCCCCGGCCGCGCCGTAGCCCAGTTGGGCAGGAATGACGAGCTTCCTCTTGCCCCCCACCCTCATGGACATGACCCCCTCGTCCCAACCGGGTATCACCTCGCCCGCGCCGATGCGGAACGCGAAGGGCTCGCCGCGGTCGACCGAGCTGTCGAACTTCTTGCCGTCTTCCAGCCAACCGGTGTAATGCACCGTCACGCTCTTGCCGGAGGTGGGAGCGGCGCCGCTCCCCTGGACGAGGTCGGTGTAGGAGAGCCCTGAGGCGGTGTTAACCGCTCCGGAGCTGGCGGCCTGCGTTTGAGCAGCCTTATCAGGTGTCGGCTTGGCCTCTTTCTGCGAGCAGGCGGGGATGGAAATTGCCACGACGAGCAGCAGCAAAACGATGAACTTCTCTACATTGCGCATTAAACCTTTCCTCCATCAGCTTTTCTTTTTTTTAACATCTAATTCGGTTAATCCAGGAGATGCAGAAACAGCCCGCTCCTCAATTTGGGCTCGAACCAGGTCGACTTGGGAGGCATGATCTTGTCCTCGTCGGCAAGCGACATCAGTTCCTCGATCGATGTGGGGAACAGGGAAAAGGCCACTTGGTACTCCCCGGAATTCACCACCCGCTCCAGCTCCTTGACGCCGCGTATGCCGCCGACAAAGTGAATACGCTGGTCGGTTCGCGGGTTGCGCACCCCCAGCACCGGGCTCAAGAGGTTGTCCTGGAGTATCGAGACGTCCATTGAGGCGACGGCGTCGTTCTCGGCGAAAGATCCCTCGCGGGCGGTCAGCTGGTACCACTTTCCGGACAGGTACATGCCGAACTGGTGGCGCTCGGTCGGGTTGAGCGCGCCCGCTATCGGAGTCACATCGAAACGCTCGGCGACCCGGGCCATGAACTCCGCGACGCTCCTGCCGTTTAGATCCTTCACCACCCGGTTGTAGGGCATGATGGTCATCTCGTTGTCGGGGAAGATCACGGTCAGGAAGAAGTTGTACTCCTCGGTTCCGTTGTGCTGCGGATTGGCGCCTCTCCTGAGGTCGCGCACCCTGCTTGCGGCGGCGCTCCGATGATGACCGTCGGCAACATAGAGGGTCGGGATCGCTTCGAAGCGCCCGGTCAGCATATCGATCAGCGCGCTGTCAGCCACCATCCAGAGGGCGTGGGAGACAGCGTCGTCCGTGGTGAAGTCGTAAAGCGGCGCGGCGGAGGTGACCTTTTCGATAGCCTCGGTGATGGCGGGGTCGTTGCGGTAGGTGTAGAAGACCGGCTCGTCGTTTGCGTCCAGCGCGTCGATATGCCGGACCCGGTCCTCCTCCTTGTCCGCCCTGGTCAGTTCGTGCTTCTTGATGGTGCCGCTTTGGTAGTCGTCGACCCCGGCGCAGACCACGAGCCCGGTCTGGGTTATGCCGGCCATCTTCTGGCGATAAACGTAGTAGCGCTCGCTTTCGTCCTGCAGCAGCACCCCTCTCGCCATGAAGGACTCCAGGTTCTCGCGTCCCTTGGTGTAGACCTCGTCCGAGTGAATATCCGTCCCCTGCGGCAGGTCGATCTCCGGCCTGGAGATGTGGAGGAAACTCACCTCGTTATCGGCCGCCATCTGCATGGCCTCTTCCGTATTCATCACGTCGTACGGGAGAGCCGCCACCTTCTCGGCGAGCTCCTTTGTGGGGCGCACCCCTTTGAAAGCTTTTATAAATGCCATCACAGCTCCTGTTCGGTTAAAAGTTCAAAGTCAGGGTTCTACGTTCTACGTTCTAAAAATACCTCTTGGCGCCGATGAACCTTTTCAGAAAGTATGCGTCGTCGATCTCGGTCACCTTGATGTCATCACCCCTGCGTGGCGCGTGCACGAAGCGACCGTTCCCGACGAAGATGCCCACGTGATTGATTTCGTCCGGCGAGGGGCCGAAGAAGACGAGGTCGCCGTCTTTCAGCTCTTCTTTGCCGACCACGTCACCGACGCGGTACTGCTCACGCGAGGTGCGTGGGATGTTCACGCCGCAGAGGTTGTAGACGGCCCGGACAAAACCGCTGCAGTCCATGCCGTCCACCACCGTATCGCCGCCCCAACGGTACGGTATCCCGACGAAGCGCTCGGCGGTCCGTGCGGCGATGATCCCCATGTCGCTCTTATCCCGCCGGAACGCCTGCTGTTCAGACTTTTTGACTGCAGCTGGAGGCTTGGTAAGTGACGCTGCCGGCGTCTTTTCCAACGAGGGTTCGCGGACCACGCTCACGCTATGCTGCGGAGGGGCGATGAAATAGGAAGAGACGACCCGGTCCTTGACGAGCTTACGGGCCGTCCTGCTGGCATCCTCACGCCGCTCGAAATCGCCGAAACGGACCGCGTAGATGCCATTTTCCCGTTTGAAGTAGAAGGCCTCTATTCCCTTTTCCTGCAGTTTCTTAGTGAGACGTTCGGCGTTGTTGAGGTCCGAGAAGGCGCCGACCTGGATGGCGTACCCTACATTCTTGAGCCCTGCGCGCTGCGCCGCGCATCCGGTGGCAACCGGAGCCAGGAGCAACAGACAGATAGTGAATAGTCGTATATTTTTAAGCATTACAGTAGATCCTTGTAGTATCTAAATATCCGTGGTCTCCCTGCGGACCCCCATCAGGTAGGGGACCACGAAATCCTCCAGCGCTCCGTCCAGCACCGCGTCAGGATTGCCGCTCTCGACCCCGGTACGCAGGTCCTTCACCATCTTGTAGGGATGCAGCACGTAGGAGCGGATCTGGCTCCCCCAGCCGATCTCCTTCTTTTCACCGGCGATATCGGATGCCTTCGACTCCCGCTCGCGCACCTCAAGCTCGTAAAGCTTGGAACGCAGCACCTTCATGGCGGTTGCCTTGTTCATGTGCTGGCTCCGCTCGCTCTGGCAGGCGACCACGATGCCCGTCGGCAGATGGGTGATCCTGATGGCGGAGTCGGTGGTGTTGACGTGCTGACCGCCGGCGCCGCTGGAGCGAAAGGTGTCTATCCGCAGATCGCTCTCCACTATCTTCACCTCGATATCGTCCTCCTCGATCACCGGGAATATGAAGACAGAGGCAAACGAGGTGTGGCGCCTGGCGCTGCTGTCGAAGGGGGAGATGCGCACCAGCCGGTGGATGCCGGCCTCGGCCTTGAGGTGGCCGTAGGCGAACTCGCCGGTGACCGAGAAGGTGACCCCCTTGACCCCCGCCACGTCACCGGGCTGGTAGTCCGTGATCTCGCTCTTCCACCCCTTCTTCTCGCAGTAGCGCAGGTACATCCTGAGCAGCATCTCGGCCCAGTCCTGGGACTCGGTGCCGCCGGCGCCGGCGTTGATGGAGACGAAGGAGCCCGAGGTGTCGTGCGGGCCTGAGAGCATTCTGCGAAATTCAGCGGAGCTAACCCCCGCCTCCAGTTCGGCGTTCATGGCGGCTACCTCGGCGAGAGTGGCCTCGTCGGCCTCCTCGCTGCCGAGTTCGATCAGCTCGCGGATGTCCTGCGCCTGACGATTCAGACTCTCCCAAGCGGTGACGTCCTTCTCCATCACCATCCGCTCCTTGAGCACCTTCTGGGCCTTCTCCGCATCGTTCCAGAAATCGGGCCGGTTGGTCAGCTCATCGAGTTCATGCATCCGCTCCTTCTTATCATCTACGTCAAAGAGACCCCCGAAGCTTGTTGATCCGCTCGGCGAGCCCTTCTACCTTGGCAACCTCTTCTCTGAACATCTTAAAACTCCTTTGGCTTTTCCATTAATATATCCGATTACCGAATCATCCGCTGTTAAAGTTCCTCCCCTTCCAGGGGCACTGCCATTAAGTTAAGCGGTGATTCCGTGAATCATGTAGGGTGGGCCGTGCCCACCATCAGGATGCGGTTGTGGTGGGCATGGCCCACCCTACCTCTCATCGCCTTAACTTATGGCAGTGCCTTCCAGGGGGAGGCCAGGAGGGGGATAGGGTCATGCTTTATTGCGCCGACTTTCCCCATCCCCACCCCGCCCCTCCCCTTGAAGGGGAGGGAGATTTGTTTCGACGCTTCAGGCTTTCCGCCTCCGGAAACAGCAGCCCCCGATCAGCGCGCTGGCCCCCAGACAGCCGAGCGCGAAGAGATCGCCGTGGCGGGTGTAGAAACTTCCCCCCTCGCCACGTCTCACCTGGGCTCCCAGGGTCGCCTCCTCGAAAAGGGGGGTCATGCCGCGGATATGCCCCTTGCTGTCTATCACCGAGGAGATCCCGGTGTTCGCCGCGCGCACCAGCGGGACCCTGTTCTCTACGGCACGGAATACGGTCATGCACAGATGCTGGTAGGGGGCGGAAGATTTCCCGAACCAGGCGTCGTTGGTGATATTCACCAGCACTCCGGCCCCCGCCCGGACATAGGCGCGGGCGACCTCCGGAAAGATCCCCTCGAAGCAGACCAGGACGCCGATCTTCCCCCCCGTGGTCTCGAGCGGCACGGCGCTTTTGCCGGGGGAGAAATCCCCGATGCCGGCAACGAGCTTGTTCACGAAGGGGAACAGCGCGGCAAGCGGCACGTATTCGCCAAACGGCACCAGGTGCAGCTTGTCGCTCCTGCCGGACACCGCCCCTTTGGGGGTGATCAGGAAGGCGCTGTTCAGGTAGCGCACCAGGTCCCCTTCCCTCTCAAGGGCCGGACTCCCGGTGACCAGGCAGCTCTGCAGCTCGACTGCCAGCGCTTTCACCCGCGCCGCATAGGCGGGCTCCCCCTCCAGGTAAAAAGGGAGCGCGCTCTCGGGCCAGACCACCAGGGTCCCCGGGGAGCGGCACCCCTTGCGCGACAGCCTCTCGTAGGTCGCCACGGTCGATTCCTGGAACGCCGGGTCCCACTTCACGTCCTGCGGGATATTGCCCTGCACCAGCAGCACCCGCTGCAGGGGGCCCTGCTCCGGAGTTTTCAGCGCGCTGAAGCCGTAACCAAGGGTTGCGGCTAAAAGCACGAGGAGCGCCAGAAAACCGCGCACCGGATAGGGTGCCTCATTTTGCCGCAATGAGATCCAGACCCGGTAAAACACCACGTTGGCGAAGGCGACCAGGAAACTGACGCCGTAGACCCCGGTGAGGTCGCTGATCTGAATCAGCGGCAGGGTGCGGTACTGCGAATAGCCGAGATTCGCCCAGGGAAAGCCGGTAAGGAGGTAGGAGCGGATCAGTTCGCCCCCCACCCAAAGGAGCGGAAAGGAGCAGATGGCCGCGATCCCCCTCCCTTCCCCGCGCCGCATCAGCCAGAGCACCAGCCCCGGGTAGAGCGCGAGATAGCCGGCAAGCGTCAGGTACAGGGTGCCGCTCACGGACCAGTGCAGCTTGCCGTAACTGATCATGACGATGTTCACCCAGTAGAGCAGCCCCAGATAGGCGGTGCATCCGGCAGCGAAACCGAGCTTGAACGCGAGTTTTTCCGGCACGCCGGCCGCGGCGGCGAAAAGCGGCACGAAGGCGAACCAGGCCAGCGGGGAGATGCCGGGGTTCGGAAAGGAGAGTGCCAGCAGGGCGCCGGAGAGAAGCGCCAGCAGGTAGCGCGGCAGCACCGGATCGCCGAAAACCGCTGTCAATCTCCTCACGTGGCTTCCTGCTCCCTATGCTGCGACCGACGCTCGCGCCTGACCACGCGCACTTGGGCTATGCGCCGCTCGTCCGCCTCCAGCACGGTCAGCACCAGCGAGTCGCTTTCGATCACCTCGCCGGCCGACGGGATCCGGCCGGTGAGATGGAAAATCAGCCCCCCCACGGTCTCGAACTTGTCCCGCTCCACGACGATGCCGAAATGCTCCTCAAGATCCTCGATAGGGAGCCTGCCGTCCGCCACGATGGAGCCGTCCGGCTCGACGAAGAACCTCTCCGTCTCCAGATCGTATTCGTCCTGGATATCGCCCACGATCTGCTCCAGGAGATCCTCGATGGTGACCAGCCCCGCGGTGCCGCCGTACTCGTCGATCACCACCGCCATATGGACGCGCCGCTTCTTGAAGTCGTGCAGGAGCTCCTCGAGGTTCTTGGTTTCCGGGACGAAGAAGGGGGCACGGATCAGCTTGCGCAGCTCGATGGCCGAATCGGGCTCCCCCCAGTACTTCAGGAGATCCTTGGCGTAGATGAGCCCGATGATGTTGTCGATGGTACCCTCGTAGACCGGGAGCCGGGAATGGCCGCAGGCGATGATCGCCTCGACCACCTGGCTCACCTCGTCCTCGATGGAGACGCAGGCCATCTCCATGCGCGGCAGCATGATCTCCCGCACCATGGAGTCTCCCAGGGCGAGGATGGAGCGGATCATCGCATTCTCCTCCTCGTTGATCAGCCCCTCCTCCTCGCCGGCATCCATGACCTCCTGGATCTCCGCCTCGGTTACCCGCCTCTTGCCGTACAGGAGCCTGCCAAAAGCCTCTATCAGCCCCGGCCCCTTTCGTCCGTTCTCCTCGTCCAAGGGTTCATCCCCTCCGTTAATGTGGTGTTTGGTACTTTCGGTTAAGGTTGTCGTTTCAGGGCAGCTAGCGTCGTTTCAGGGCATGTACCTGAACAGCAGCGTCACTGCAATGGTCAAGACGGTCCCGGTCAGCGCGCCGAAGATGATCTCGCGCACGCTGTGGATGCGCAGCAACAGCCTGGACTGGCTCACCATTCCGGCGAGGATGAAGCTCAAAAACGAGATCAGCGGTTCCTGGGTGTTGAGCGAGACGGAGGTTGCGATGGAAAAGGAGACCGCCGTGTGGCCGCTGGGGACCCCCCCCTTGAGAGGGGTGCCTCTGCCGGTGACCGCCTTCAGCATGATGACCACGATGAGCACCAGGATCACGGAGACCACCGTTCCCATCTCCGAGCTGGTTCCTACCATGCCGAGCGCCCTCCTTTGAACCGGGAAAAGGTACTTCGCGAGCACCAGGTAGCCCATGATCATGGTCCCGAAGGCCGCGACCAGGACGGCACCCGCAGCCACATCCTTGGCCACCTTGGCCAGCGGGTGAAATTCGGGGGAGATCATGTCGACCACCACCTCGATCGCCGTGTTCAGAAGCTCGGCGAAAAGGACAAAGGAGATGGCCAGGGAGAGGAGCATGAACTCGACCGGGGAGACCCGCAACAGCAGCGCGGCGACGAGGATCACGAGGGCGGCCAGGAAATGGTGCCGCATGTGCTTCTGGGTGCGCGCCGTATAGAGTATCCCCTCTATGGCGCAGTTCACCGAGTCTATGAAGCGGGTCGGCTTCACCTCAGACCTCTTTCACGGCAGGAAAGCGCCGCCTGAAGCAACCGGCGCTCAGACAAGACCCTCCTCCTGAAGCTGGGCGAAGATTTCCCGCTCCCGGGCCTCCATCCGCGCCGCCTCCGCCTCGCCGCTTCTTTCGTGGTCGTAGCCGGTGATGTGCAGGATGCCGTGCAGCAGCAGGAAGTAGAGACGGCTCAGGAAGCTCTCTCCCGCCTCCTCCGCCTCGCGCGCGGCGGTGTCCGCCGAAATCACCACGTCGCCCAGAAGCTCCGGGTTGAGCGTGCCGAATTCCCCCTCCTGCATGGCGAAGGAGATCACGTTGGTCGCCTTGTCCCGCCCCAGGTAGTCGCGGTTCAGGGTCCGGATCGAGCGGTCCCCCACGATGGTCACCGAGAGTTCCGCCTCAGGACATCCCAAGACGTCTAAGATCCTCTGCGCCACCCTTCGCAACGCCGTCGTCCCGACCGCCATCCGCCTTTGCCGATTCGCTATCGCAATCCTCTGGGCACTTCTTGCCAATGCATTTCTCCTTGTAAGCCGGCTCCGGGTAGTCGATCCGCTGGTGGTAGATCCCGGAGAGTATCTGGTTGAAGCTTTTCGCTATCTCGTGCAGGTTCTTGAGGGTCAGCTCGCACTCGTCGAGCTGGCCGTCGATGAAGATGCTGTTGATGATCTTTTGCACCATCCCCTGGATCCGGGCCGGGGTCGGGTCGGCCAGGGTGCGCGAGGCGGCCTCGACGCAGTCCGCCAGGAGCACGAGCCCCGCCTCCCGGGTCTGCGGCTTGGGGCCGGGATAGCGGAAGTCCCGCTCCTCCACCGGCGGCGACCCGGGGACCTCGAGCCCCTTGGCCTTCAGGTAGAAGAAGCTGATCAGCGAGGTGCCGTGGGACTGGCGGATGATCTCGATGATGGGGAGCCCGATCCGGTGTTCCCGTGCCAGCTCCACCCCCTCCTTCATGTGCGAGATCAGGATCAGCGCGCTCATGCTCGGGGAGAGCTTGTCGTGCCGGTTCTCGCCGTCCCGGATGTTCTCTATGAAGTAGTGCGGCTTCTTCAACTTCCCGACGTCGTGGTAGTAGGCGGCGACCCTGGCCAGGAGCGGATTGGCGTTGATCGCCTCGGCGCCGGCCTCGACCATGTTCCCCACCAGCACGCTGTGGTGATAGGTTCCGGGGGCCCGGACCATCAGCTCGCGCAGAAGCGGCGAGTTGAGATTGGCAAGCTCCAGGAGCTTCACGTCGGTGGTGTAGTGGAACAGCGCCTCCACCAGCGGGACGGTGCCGGAGACGTAGACCGCGTTTATGATCCCCCCCAAAAGGGCGAAGACCACGCAGTAGATGGTCTGCAGGGAAAAGGAGCTGTCGGCGTAGATGCTGAAGCAAAGCGCCACCGCCATGTTCACCACGCTCACCTTGAGGCCGGCCAGGTAGATGATGCCCCGCTCCTTGCACTGGCGCACGCCGTGGGCTCCCACGACCCCCCCCAAAAGGGCGTAGATCACGACCTGCAGGGAGTTGTTCAGCATGATGCCGACCAGCGGGGCGCAGGCCGCGCAGTAGACCAGCGCCACCTCCGAGTTGAGGATGATCCTCACGATGATGGCGCTTGCCGCGAAGGGGAACAGGTAGAAGTAGTTCGCCGTGTCGATCGAGGGGAAGAGCCCCCCCAAGGCCGTGGAGACGGAGAAGACCAGCTTCAGCACGGCGAAGTTGGTCACGGTCAAAAGGGAGAGCAGCAGGATGTCCTTGTTGGTCGGGTTGAATTTCCTGATGTTCTTGCGGCCGAACCGGTAGGGCGCATAGCAGAGCACGAGGACCAGCCCGAAGATGCCGATACCGGTGACCACCGGGGTGAGGCTCTTGGTCTTGAAGATCTTCTGAAGCTTCAGCACCTGCTCGGAGCTGACCCGCTCCCCGACCCGGACGATCATCTCCCCGCGCTTCATCTTGAAGAGCACCGGGCGCACGGCGGCACGCGCCTCCCCCTTCTTGTTGTCGGTGCCGTCCCTGTCGAAGGTGAGGTTGGGCGAGATCATCCGCTGCAGCACCCCCTTGAGGATCTCCAGATCCCGGGGCGCCGCCCCTTGGGTCAGCTGCAGCGAGGCAAGGGAGCGCCTGGCAGTCGCCAGGTCGATGCAGGAGGAGAAGTCACCCCCCGCCACCTCCTGCCTGGTCCCCGCATCCATCACCAGGATGCCGTGACGCCGGTCGGCTGCGAAATTCTCCCGGTCCGCCACGATGTGTTGCCGGTAGAAGGGCGCCAGCTGCCGCCCGAGGTCGGCGAGGAAGCCCCGCTCCTGCCTCACCCTGGACAGCGCCGCAAATTCGTGGGGCGAGACCTCGACCGCCAGAGCTGCGGCGACCGCCGACTTTCCCACCTTCCCCACCTCCGCGTTGTGGAGCAGGTCGAGTGCCTCCTCGAAGCGGCGCACGATTTCGAGGTTGGCGTTGCTGTCGAGGGTGTAGACGTAGGGGGCCGTCCCTTCCGCTTGGGCCCGCTTCTTCTCGGTGAGGAGCAGGTCCTCGATCAGGTAGTCCTGGGTGGCGCGGATGTCGGAGGTGGCGATGTCCCCCTCGCGGTACTTCACGGAGAGGAACTGCGGGCTCGGGATGATGAGCAGGGTGAGGAATAAGGCGGTGAGAAGCAGCATCACGAAGCGGCTGCGCTTTTCGTATCTGTCGCCGGAGAACGCCGCGGCGATCGCTTCCAACCAGCAGTCGCAGAGCCGTATCAGCGAACTCTTCTGCTTTTTTTGTTTATCGCCGCTTTCGGTGGGCATTATGTCAATGGTTCCCGTGTCGTAGGACAGAGACTGCAGGTTTCAGGCAAGGAGACAATATATCCCTTTTCTCCGATTACTGTCAATCTAAACCAAAAGCTGCCGAACTGTTCTGCCGCCGCGCCGGCATGTTAGCAAAAGTTTACAAAACAGCTTCCATTTACCGGCAGATATGATATATATCACGAGTTCCACTAACAGACCTCGCCGTCTGTTTATTAATTTCAGCAAGCAGGGGGGAAAGATGAGCCAGATAACCGACGTGTACGCCAGAGAGATCCTTGATTCGAGGGGAAACCCGACGCTTGAGGTCGAGGTTTTCCTCGATTCGGGTGCCATGGGAAGGGCCGCGGTCCCGTCCGGGGCATCGACTGGCGAGCGTGAGGCGCTGGAGCTGCGCGACGGAGACAAGGGACGCTACCTCGGCAAAGGGGTGGAGAAGGCGGTCTCCAACGTGAATGACATCATCGCGGACGAGATCACCGGCATGGACGCCACGGACCAGGTGGGGATCGACAAGCGGATGCTCGCCCTTGACGGCACCGATTTCAAGAGCCGCCTGGGCGCCAACGCGATCCTCGGGGTTTCCCTGGCCGTCGCCAAGGCCGCCGCCGAAGAGGTGGGGCTGCCGCTTTACCAGTACATCGGCGGCTGCAACGCGAAGGAGCTGCCGCTCCCCATGATGAACATCATCAACGGCGGGGCGCACGCCGATAACAACGTCGACATCCAGGAGTTCATGATCATGCCGGCAGGTGCCGCGAATTTCAAGGAGGCCCTCAGGATGGGCGCCGAGATCTTCCACGCGCTGAAGAGCGTGCTCAAGGAGAAGGGTTACAACACCGCCGTGGGCGACGAGGGTGGCTTCGCCCCCGACCTCAAGTCCAACGAGGAGGCGCTCGAGGTGATCATGCAGGCGATCGTCAAGGCGGGTTACAAGCCGGGCGAGGAAATACTGCTGGCGCTGGACGTTGCCTCCTCGGAGCTCTTCAAGGACGGCGTCTACACCCTGGAGAACGAGGCACAGCCCAAAAAGAGCGCCGATGAGCTGATCGACTTCTACGAGATGCTGGTGAACAAGTACCCGATCATCTCGATCGAGGACGGCATGGCGGAGAACGACTGGGACGGCTGGAAGAAGCTCACCGACCGGCTCGGCAAGCGGATCCAGATCGTGGGCGACGACCTGTTCGTGACCAACCCCGGCATTCTGAAGGAAGGGATCCAGAAGGGGATCGCCAACTCGATCCTGATCAAGCTGAACCAGATCGGCACCCTGACCGAGACCCTCGACGCCATCGAGATGGCGAAGCGGGCCGGCTACACCACGGTCATCTCGCACCGCTCCGGCGAGACCGAGGACACCACCCTGGCCGATCTCGCCGTTGCGGTGAACGCCGGGCAGATCAAGACCGGTTCGCTTTGCCGCACCGACCGGGTCTGCAAGTACAACCAGCTGCTGCGCATCGAGGACGAGCTGGACGAAGTGGCGATCTTCAGGGGCCACGACGTGTTCTACAACATCCGCAAGTAGTTCGCATTACGGGTACGGGAGCAAGCAGCAAGGGGCGCGTCCATAACGGATGCGCCCCTTTTCCGTTGCAATGCAATAGCCCCGGAAAACTCCGAGCGGGAGTCAGCACCCTCCCCCAGCCCCCACTGCCATTAAGTTACCTGATTAGCGCTGATCTTCCGCTACGAAAACTCCCTCCCCTTCAAGGGGAGGGTGGGGGTGGGGATGGGGTAGCTCCGGCGCAGAAACACCCCCATCCCCCTCCTGACCTCCCCCTTGAAGGGGGAGGAACCCGAACAGCGGAAGATTGACGCTAATCAGATTAAGTTAAGCGGTGATTCCGTGAATCATGTAGGGTGGGCCGTGCCCACCATCAGGATGCGGTTGTGGTGGGCACGGCCCACCCTACCTCTCATTCCCTTAACTTAATGGCAGTGCCCCCAGCCCCTCCCATAAAGGTAGGGGGGCTTAGCGTCCCCTCTCCCCTCCCGATCTCCCCTTGCGCCGGCACCCTCATGAGGGTATACTCGCCCCATGCTCACTTACCAGATAGAAGCCAAAGACCACCTCAGGCGGGTTGACAGTTTTCTGCGCAACCTCCTGCCCACCGCCCAGTTTTCCTACCTGAAGAAGCTCATCAACGCCGGGCACCTGAGCGTGAACGGTGCGCCTGCCGAAGCGGCGCAGACACTGAGGCATGACGACAGGGTCACCCTGAAGGAAAGCAGCAAGACCGCCGCCTTCCTCGCCCGGACCGCGCCCGAGCTCGACATCCTCTTCGAAGACAGCTGGATCGTCTGCTTCAACAAGGCGCCGGGTCTGGCCGTACACCGGACCGAAGACCCGGAAGAGGCGAATCTGGTCGACATCGCGGAGAGTTTCCTGCAGAGAAGAGACGGATTGGCCAGGCTCAGGCCGGTGAACCGGCTGGATAAGGGGACATCGGGCGCCATCATCCTGGCAAAGAGCGCGGTCGCGGCCGGGATGTTCGGCAAGATGGTGCACAACGAGGGCCTCGGCAAGCTCTATCTCGCCATGGTCGAGGGGAAACTGGCGAAACAGGGGGAAATCGATGCGCCGCTGGACGGGAAGGAGTCGCAGACCCGTTACCTCCGGCTCTTCCAGGGAGGGGGGAGATCACTGGTGGCGGTCTACCCGATGACCGGCAGGATGCATCAGATCAGACAACATTTCGCCATGATCGGCAACCCCATCCTCGGAGACAAGCGCTACGGAGGAAGAGCCATCCCGGGCTTCACCGGACACGCCCTGCACTCCTTCACGACCAGGCTGATTCATCCCGCGACCGAAGAAGCGCTGGAGATCCCGGCTCCGCTTCCGGACCCGCTGTTTCGCCTCCTATGCAGGCTGACAGCATTGAAAGAAGAGACCCTGCTCAGGGCACTGGACGAAATCCCGGCGTCAGAGGTGCTCCCACTGGCAGCGCTCGCGGGATAGATCCCGAAGCGGCCTCACCACCCCTGCTCCCCGATCAGCGGCACGAAACGGACGGCGCAGAGCTCCTCGCGCCGGATCTCTCCCTGTGCATCCTTGCGCACCCGCACCAGGTTCTGCAGGTGCGGGGTGGGGCCTACCGGAATCACGAGCCTCCCCCCCGGTGCCAGCTGCTCCAGCAACTCCTCCGGCACCTCGGGCGCCCCGGCAGTCACCACGATGGCATCGTAAGGCGCATGCTCCTTCCATCCCAGGGTGCCATCTGCCAGATGCACCTTCACATTGCGGTACCCCAGCGTCTCGAGCCGGCTGCGGGCGCTCTCCTCCAGAACCGCGATCCGCTCCACCGTGAACACCTCCGCCGCGCAGCGGCTCAGCACGGCGGCCGCGTATCCCGAACCGGTACCGATTTCCAGCACCCGTTCCTTTCCCATTAGTTGCAGCGCCTCGATCATGTAGGCCACGATGTAAGGCTGGGAGATGGTCTGACCCGCCTCGATCGGAAGCGGTCCGTCATCGTAGGCGAATCGCTCCATCTCCGGCGGCAGAAAGGCCTCCCTTGGCACCTCGCGCATCGCCCTGATGACGGCGGCGTCGCGGATACCGCGTGCCAGGAGATCGTCGCTCACCATCCCCTCCTTCCTCGCCTCAAGCTCTCTGTTTGGATTGATAGGCATGTCCCCCTCCGAGATGCTAAATGGTACCATAACGCCGGGAGCGCACAACCGGCGCGTCGGGATCGGTGCTGACTGGCAACAGCACTCCCTTCTCACCGGGAACCGCTGTTGTAAAGGGTCAAATGTCAGTATGGAAAGGGGTACCGATGCAACAGAGATGGAGCAGGAAACAGCGCAAATGATCTTGTTTCCAATCTGTTGACTCTTTTTTGGAGGAGGCGTACACTAAAATCATAGAGGAGAAAGATCTTTGAAAATCAGCTCTGGTGTACAGGTAAAGGTTGCGTGAGGAGCCTGATGATACTGACTGTCTGGTTGCCCGGGTTTCAGATATGGTGTGCAGCTCATAGTATAGGAGCTACCTAAAATATCTTCCAGGGGGATGCTTTAAAAAAGAGCAGCGGTCTCACAATTAAACCGATACGGTACTTTGGAGTTGGTAGCTGGCGTTCAAGGAGATCAAGCCGATTGGCCTATAATAATCTCATCCGCCATGCGCGTAAAAACCGCTTCAAAAAGGGGAAAGGCTACAGATTCACCGGATGACATGGTCTTTACAGAGCGCGTGATCCGACCCTGCAAGTTTTCCACCGACGGATATGAGTAAAGGGTCTCCAGAGAGTGAGCGCCAGTTATTCTTTCGCGAAAAGGTCCAGTGCATTAGCACTGGGCCTTTTTTTATCTGGAAAAGGACCGCTGGCTCAGCTCCCGGCACCTGGAATCCAGAGAATCGGAGTTCCAACCATGCGCGCGGCGGAACCAGTGTGTTATACTTGGATTAATCTAACAATCCACCAAGGGAGGTTGTCATGGCACATCTTTCCAATAGAACAGGCGTAGACGAGAAGGGGCAGATGGCCGTCAGAAGCATGGATGTGTACCTGCCGAAGCGTGGGCTACCGGAAGGAGCCTTATGCAAGGGGTGCGGGATCATGTACCACAACAAGAGATGGCAGATGGAGACCATCCCGGGCAAGAGCAGCTGCGAGGTGCTCTGCCCGGCCTGCCAGCGCATGGCCGATCACAATCCGGCCGGCGTGGTCACGCTGTCGGGCCCGTACCTGGCCGCGCACCGGGACGAGATCCTGAATACCATAAAGCAGCAGGAGGCTAAGTCCCGGGAAAAGAACCCCATCGGACGCATCATGGAGATAACCGAGGAGGACGGGACTATCACGGTCACCACGACGGAGGACAAACTGGCCCAGAAGCTCGGGCGCGAGGTGTACAAGTCGCAAAAGGGCGAACTGCACTACCAATGGAGCCACGAGCAGCGTATCGTCCGTGTGGAATGGATGCGCTAGAGAACCGGCATGCGGTGCGGGACCGGTGTTGGCCTGGTTGAAACAAAAAGCCCCCCTTGCGGATAACCGCAAGGGGGGCTTTTTGTCAGTGTTGTCCGGTAAGGTCCTTGCAGTGACCGTCCGGCACGAATGTGTAAGAAAAAAATAATATCTAGATGAGTTT
>Ga0154470_1029_pt1 | contig 27251 bp, 20 predicted proteins | sample RifGroC2_FD_115949 | JGI IMG/M metagenome (GOLD analysis project Ga0154470, IMG submission 115949) | Geobacteraceae bacterium GWC2_58_44 | reverse complement strand
CGGCGTTCGGCACCCGTTAATGCAGCGGGAGGGCCGAACGCCGCGCTACATTTTTAACCCGCCGGTTTTAGTACATGTTCGGGAAGCCGCCCACAAGTATCCCAATCATAGGTGTTTTGAGGGCTTAAACAGCCCTTTTCGGTGCCAAAATCAGCATCGTAAGACAGCGGAACGCTCGCGCAAAGAAAGCAGGGTCCCACCTTGTTCCCGAATCTTTCTTCCAATAGCTTTTATTCCGAGGTGGACCTTAACCTCCTCAATAAAGGCCAGCTAAGGGGACGTAGTTTACTTGGTTTAGTTTCTAACGGCAAGTGAACGAAGTAAACTACGTCCCCCTCGCCCTTCCCACCTTCAGCACGCACTCCTGTCTGGACGACTCCGGTCTCTCCGGTCCTTTTCCGATACTGGCCTTACTGGCATGACAGCAGTTTTTTACAGTTCGATCTTCGGCAGGTCCTGGGCGAATTTGCGCAGACGCTCGGCTCGGGCCGCGATGCTCGCCTTCAACCTTGCCGCGAACGCCTCTTCTTCGGCCGTCAGCTCTGGGAGTTGCAGCGCCTGTAGCGCATGGAGGATTTTGCTGCAAATCGCGTTCAGCGACTTGGCCGCCTGGCGCTGGGATACACCGCACTCCTCGCACATCTCGGCCAACTGGTAGGTGGCTACGTCGTCCGGGTCAAAGCAGTCGCCAATCGCCATTGCCAAGTCAAGGTCGTAGTCGTAGAGGTCCAGGCACAGAAGGTCGTAGGCCGGGGCCAGGGTGATCCCTGTTCTCCCTACGAAGAAGGAGATGTTCTTGCCATGGGAGTCGCTGTTGCCGATCACCAGCTGAAAGAGCGTCCAGTCCAGGAGGCCCTTGATGGCAGCGGCCGGCACGCTGCAGACATCGCGGCTGGCTGAGAACAGGCGCGGGAGGCTCGCGCCAGTGCGAAGACCCGCCGCGTGACCACTCTTCCCGAAAGGGCGCTCGTACTTATAGTTCGGAGGGAGATTCAGTAGCTGGCAACCGTCTATCAGGTGCATGCGCTCCACCTTGCCCTCCCACCACATCCGGTCGAAACGGCGCACCGAAAGGACCGGCTCCCCGAAACGCCCGAGGGCCACCTCGGCCACCGGAAGTCCAGCCGCCGCCGCAAGCTTCATGCATAGGTACTCGTTGACGACCAGGTGCATCTCCGGCTCCCTGCCAAACTTCAGGAGGTGGGTGGAGGCGAGATCCCCTTCTCCGAGTCCCATAACCCCGTCCGGGCGGATCATCACAGGTAGTTTGGCCTGGACTCCTGCGACCGAGAGCCGCGGCTTCTCGTCCCACATCGCTATGGAGACGGTCTTCCTGGACGCGATCCGCTCGGTCAACTCCTCCAACGGTATTTCCCTGAAGGAGGTGGGAGGAGGATCATTGCTGTCGTTCAGGGAGAAAGAGAGCGCTCCCGCAGTCTCTGCCCCGATTTCTGCAATGAGCCCGAAGACGTTGGCCTTGGAGCAGGCAGAGCTTATCGAGAGCTCCTCGAGGAATTCCCCTTCGGGAAGGAGGTTCTGCAGAAAATACCGGACCTTCTCGGGCTCCGAGGCGCCTGGGGGCAGGTGCGGCGATATGGCGAAACCCCCGTCTCTCAGCCAGGCGGGGTCGTAGGCGAGTCCCATACTCCCCTTGTTGTCCAAAAGATCGATCTCCCCCAGCCGTTCACGGTTCATGAATAGGTGCAGCTTAGTCATTGCTTCTCCCTAACTTAAAAGGTCTTTTCCTTGACCTCGATGCTAATGGTGATCCCCAGCAGCGAGCAGGCCGTCAAAACGTTGCTCAGACGCACGTCACCCGTGGCGCGCTCGATCTTGTCCAGGGTCCCCACGGCGATGCCGCAGAAGTCCGCCGCATCATGTATGCTGAGCCCCGCTTGGGTCCTGCGAGCCCGGATAAAATGCCCAAGCAGCTCTGCGCTGCGGAGTTCCTGATTGGGGGGAAGGGGAAGGGGTACTACTTTCTTGGCCACGGCGCCTCCCTAAAATGTTATCACCATGGAATTATTGCCCGAAGGGGGCCGCCAAATCAAGTAAAATGTTACTATGATGGGTTTAATGGGGGGAGCGGGTCGGCCGGGGCCTCTTTTGTTTTTGCCTCCTCTAGGGTATGAAATCTTAAGAAAATATCCCCCAGCTATAAATTGTAAGTAGCTGAAAATTCACGATTCCCGCTTGGATCGTCTTATGGGTTTTACCCAGAGGAGGAGGGGATGGCATTTTGACTTCAGTAATGCAATGTGTTAATTTTTATACACGTTTGTGGGAAAAGGAGCCATTTATGCAGACAAAAAATGAATTATTGGCCGAAGCACTAAATCTACCGCCAACCGAAAGGGCGGAGTTGATAGAGGAACTACTGTCCAGTTTTGACTCTTCTGAACGTGAACGTATAGACGACCTCTGGAGCGAAGAGTGTGAGAGACGCATTGATGCTTATGACCGCAGTGAACTCCCGGCTACCCCTCTTCAATCGGTCTTCGATAAAATCAACGCATGGAAAAAATAACCACCGTTGATATCCTTGCCGCTGCTGAAGCAGAGCTATTTGACGCCATCGCGTGGTACAACGAACAAAGTGAAGGCCTCGGCTTCGAGTTTGCTGCCGAGGTCTTCAGGACCATTGAGCGTATCATATGGTATCCAGAGGCTTGGGGGTCGTTATCAAAAAGGACCCGCCGGTGCTGCACCAACCGGTTCCCATATGCAGTCGTCTATCAGACTCGTTCACCCGAATGTTCGCTCGAGAATCACCTCACCTGGCCGTCGCTCCACGACTGCAGTTTTCTTCAGATAGTCGTAGGTGTAGGTCAGGTAGCAGTTCACCCTGGGATCGCTCAAAATCTTCGGGGTAAAGGCTACGACGTTGGTGCCAGAGTATCGGGCTGATGGCGCCAGCAGACCGGGGTGTTCTTTATGAACTCTTTCAGCGATTTGCTGGGTGAGAGCGTAGCTGTCTGAAATTAGGTCCGGATATTTCTTTTCCTTGCCTGCCAGGTCAATAAGGATGGCACGTGTTTTCACCAGATAGACGGCCCTTTCCCTCTTCAAGATACCTGTGAGACCCTCAACCTTCGATTCTTCCCTCATGGTATGGTAAAGAGTTTCATATATGGTCGTTTCGAGATCTAGGGCACCGTACCAGACCCCGAAGGATCCGTTTCCGTACCGGGATAGGAGGAAGGGCTCCTTGGTAAAGGGGTAGTCCACGGCAGTGGTGTAGTGGAATCCTCTTTCGATGAGTCCCAAGGGGACGTTTGACTTGACCTGGGCCTCAGCGGCAATCGCGTACCGGGTTGCTCCCTCCTCAACTGTCAGGTCGTCAAATAGATCCTGCGATTCACGTAGGGACACGATATTCCGGAAGACGTCGTCGTCAAAGTCCCTGACCTTGTCGAACAGAACCTTCACCTAAAGCCCCCTGTAGTAGTCGAGGTAGCGAGAGACACGGGCCAGGCCGATGATCCCTTGCTCCTTCATCACGTCCAGTGGCCGCAGATTACCAAACGCTTCGTTGCGGCGATTTACCCACGTGTAACGAATCTCGGGGTTCTGCGGATACAAGAGCCGGAGTGCTTTGTGGATCGCCAGGAGCCACCCGACGCGGTCCAGAGTATCGCGTCCTTCGGGCAGCGCGTCACCTTTAGCGTACCGAGCCAGGAGGGAACGACTCTTTACACTCAACCCCAGCAGTTCAAGCTGATCGGCTGTGGTGATCTTCCAAAGCTCGAACAGTTTTATCACCATCTTCGCCAACGCCGAACGCCCCTCGGGGCTGCGAAAATCGTTGGTGCTGTGTTGGCTCGCGCTAACTGGCATGGCTTGGCCCTCCTTTTGTTCAATAATAAGCACAAAAAGTCCACTATGCAACAAAAAATTAAGACCGGGCTGGGCTTCGGCTAGCTCGGTAATGCCGCTGATGTGCAGCTGGCTGCTGGGATACAGCGAGGACTTCTTCATGCACAAAATGAAGTCGGATCATCTTGGGCCCCTCGTCATGGCCTTGATAGTTTCCGCATTTCTAACACTTTGAATCGAGAAAATGATTTCAATATGGCCTTGACCTTTTGGCGGGAATGCTTAACAGAAGCGAGACGTGGGCCACACTCGGATTGATCCCAGAGGGCCCGGACACTCGTGCGCCTCGGCTTGAGCCGGAAAGCTGCGACGAGACCATTGCATTTTCGGCGCTACCCGGTATCCTTGCTTGGCGATCTGGGAATAATTGGGTTTTGTTAATCTGTCCGTGGCCCCTGCTACTTCGGCGGGGAGGAGAGGGAGGTGCGAAATTGACTACACATGTTCAGAGCAGAATCTTGCGGAGCTACCGAAGTATGGCGCCAGGCAGGTTCCACGTCTTCAACCAGAGGGTCAAGAAGGCCCTCACTGAAAATCCGAAGATTCCGGAGTCAACTTGGGGGGCGAATCCGGGTCTGCTCTCGTCCTACCTGACGACATCGGAAAAGTACGACGCGGTGTACCACGCGGCCAGCTATGGCAGTGTACTGGATATTGCGCAACGCGAACTCCTGCAGAAGCAGTTGATCAACTATCTGGACGAGATCGCGGCGGATATGGAGGCGGAGGCCGTCCGGAATCCGGAGATGCTTTTATCCTCGGGCTTTGATCTCGCCAAAGAGCGCAGGGGTAACACCAGGAAAAAAGCTGCCCTGGCCGCTGCAGAGGCAAACGCCGCCGAACACGATGGTGGCACTTCCTGAGCGCCCCTTTCGGTTGCGTCGTACGGCTCGGATTTAAGCGAGCCCCTACTCCAGCGATACTCGCTATAGGTGCTTAATTCGAACCTTGAGGGGGTTACAGCCCCAAGTAACCCCCGTTTCCGTCTCTTCAACCCTTCCCTTGGGATACCCTTGATGATCGGCAGGGTCTCGATAACCAGCCGGTATCTTACCCCCGCACCCTGACAACTTATCACCTCCACCTGACAACTTATCACCTCCACCTGACAACTTATCACCCGCTCGTGATAACTTATCACCCGCTCGTGATAACTTATCACCCGCTCGTGGCAACTTATCACCTGCTCGTGACAACTTATCACCTGCTCGTGACAACTTGTCACCTGCTCGTGATAACTTGTCACCTGCTCGTGACAACTTGTCACCTGCTCGTGATAACTTATCACCTGCTCGTGACAACTTATCACCTGCTCGTGATAACTTATCACCTGCTCGTGACAACTTATCACCTGCACCTGACAACTTATCACCTGCTCGTGACAACTTATCACCTGCTCGTGACAACTTATCACCTGCACCTGACGACTTGTCACCTGCATCTGATGACTTATCAGCCGCCGAAGACAAGGGGGCACCCGGTGACGAAGCAGGGGGGGACGCCCCTGAAATCCTGTGGAGACTATGGGGCCAGGCTTTCAAAGTCTCAAGTCGGCAGAGGTCGAGGGGTGAGGCTGCCCGAACTTCAAAACTTCGAAGCCTGGCCCCATTGCCTCTGTCACGACATCCATAAGGGCGGCATCAAGAGTTTTGCCATGCCGACCTGATTTTTCTCGTTTGTAATCGCGCTTGAAGCGACTGGTGTATCTAATCTCCCGCATTCAGCTTCTCAAGGAGGTTGTCGGCGGAGCCAACAACAGCGAGTTCACCACGGCGCGCGGCCTTCATCGCCTCAATGGTTTCGTCATTGGGAACGAGCGGTTCAAACGGCAGCATCTTTTCTTTTGCAATGCGCATCATCATCATACGGAAAGCATCTGAGGAGGTAAGGCCGATAGAAGCAAGCACCGCCTCGGCTTCAGTTTTAATACGTGCGTCAATTCTTGCTCGGACAACGGAGTTCTGGATTGCCATATAAATATCCTCCCTTTGAGCTACATTGTAGCCCAGAGACGGCATAGGATCAAGATTACTCTTAACCGAGAGGGTAATGGAGAAAATGAGATGCCAACCATCGGGAAGACCGGTGAACCCGGTCACCCTCAGCCCCGTTGCAAGAGACGGAGCGATCGTCGAAAAACATTTACTGGAGGGGTCCGAAAGTGTCCATGCCCATCACCTACACCAACCGCAAAGGCGTTACGTACTTCCTCCCCATCTTGCATACGCCTGCCCCCATGGTGGCAATGCCGCCCCCTTACCACAGAATCCATCCGCTTTGACTTTCATTTTGACAGCGATTTTATCTCATGCGTGCGGCGGTGACTCAGGGCGCTCTGATTCAGTCCGGTTGGGCTTGCAGCAGCCACTATATTTGGGGCCGTATCCAGTTTACGAGATTCGGACTAAAGGCGGTTTAATAAGTGCCGATAGTATTCTACAGAGCCCCACAGGATGAGCAAGGGAGAGATCCATGAATATTCAGTCCAGCAAGGAAGCAAACAGTGTCGTGGTGACTGTTGCCGGCAGGCTTTTTCATCGCCTTAACTGAATTCTGATCCTTATTGGCCTAATCATATTATCTTTCATTCATCAAGCGGGTGGCGTGTTTATTTAAAATACATAAGCTCTAATCATTATCGAATGAAATGAATAGAACGATTTTTAATATTTACTTTTTATTGATAAATTGGTAGGTTCTCCGCCGATTACGATTATATTCTCTAATAGCAACTAGAGGCACGGGTGTAATTTGGATTGGTAAGGTCTTAACAACTACAGGGGCCAGCATATGAAACGAACGCTCATACAGTTATTGATTTTAATGCTGCTGTCATTTCCCGCCACCAGCCACGCCGCCGAACCCCGCTTTATCGACAAGGGTGACGGCACCATGTACGACTCCTTCAGCAAGCTGACATGGTTGAAAAATGCAAATTGCTTTGGTGCTCTAGAATGGTACAGTGCCATGGCCGCCGCAAACGCACTGGCCAACGGTCAATGCGGCCTTTCCGACGGGACAGTTGCCGGAGATTGGCACCTTCCGACTATTGACGAGCTTAGGCTTAGGATATATCAAGATGAGCAGTTTAATTATTATACTCTGAACAGCTCAGGATTTATAAACGCGCAGAGCGGGAACTATTGGTCCAGCACCAACTACGGTAACACCGCTTCGAGTGAAACTCTAGGCGGTGGCTTTTCTGCAAGCTCAGGTTTTTCTAAGACTAACACCTTCTATGTTTGGCCAGTACGAAAAGGTAAGACTTGGAACTGTGATACATTAGAGATTTACATGAGCAATCCTGATTTAGGAGCCGTAAATCAAGGCATGTCGTTCAGTGGTAATTTCAATCTTCACAACACCGGTACATCAGCTATTTCAATTGCCGAAACTACGATTACCGGCACTGACGCCACCCTGTTTGAGTTGTATGGTAGCAGCAGCCGAATTCCCACTTCATGCAACACGCTTACACCTACTCTTCCTGCTGGTGCCAACTGTACGCTCATAGTATCTGCATCTTCTGACAGCTCCACCCCACCAGGAGTCAAGAGCGCAAAGTTGACAATAGCCACGGCTGCCGGGAGCAACGAGATCCCGCTTTCGTTTACAGTTCAAGACGTAACACTGCCAAAAGTTAACTCCTTTACGCTGCCCATGACCTCAACCACCCTGACGGTGCCTGTTACAGAGTTCGCTGCCACAGATAACGTCGGTGTAACTGGTTACCTGATTACCGAAACTTCATCAAAGCCATCGTCGATTGCAGCAGGTTGGAGCAGCACCGCTCCGACCAGCTTCACCTTCGCCGCTAGCGGCAACCGCATCACTTTTTACGGGTGGGCAAAAGACGCAGCTGGAAACGTAAGTTACGGTTACCAGCAGTCAATTGACGCAGCCACGGTCCCGACAATAACGGCTTTCACAGTACCAACAAGCAGCACTCTGACAGTTCCTGTCACCGCCTTCACCGCCACAGATAACGCGGGTGTAACTGGTTACCTGATCACTGAGACTTCATCGCAACCATTGTCAAGCGCAGCCGGTTGGAGCAGCACCGCTCCCACCAGCTACACATTTACAACAAATGGCAGCATCAAAACTCTTTACGCGTGGGCCAAAGACGCTATCGGAAATATTTCCGCAACTGTCAGTGCCACAACCAACATAGACACCGTACCACCCACAATAACGGCTTCCCCTTTCCCCGCGACCAGCACGTCCTTGATTTTACCGATCACAGCCTTCTCTGCCACTGACAATGTCGGTGTAACCGGTTACCTTGTTACCGAAACCTCATCAACGCCATCGTTGAGTGCAGCCACCTGGCGCACGGCCGCTCCAACCGGCTACACCTTTGCTTCAAGTGGCATCAAGACTCTTTACGCATGGGTTAAAGACGCTGCAGGAAACATTTCCGGTGCCAGCGCCAGTATCGACGTAGCAACCGTTCCCAGCCTGACTGCTTTCACTCTCCCCGCAACCAGCACAACCCTGACGGTGCCCATCACAGCCCTCACTGCGACAGATAACGTTGCTATAGCTGGTTACGTCGTTTCTGAAGACCCATCACGGCCATTGCCAACTGAAAGCGGTTGGAGCAGCACCATCCCGGCCAGCTACACTTTTACCGGAAGTGGCGTCAAAACCCTATACGCATGGGTTAAAGATGCTGCCGGAAACATTCCTGGCCGTGCCATGGCAACAATTGATGTAGCAACGGTTCCCACGATAACAGCTTTCACTTTAGCCGCGTCCAGTACGAGCCTGTCTTTGAACGGGGCTATTACGAGCTTCACTGCTACCGACAATGTCGGTGTAACTGGCTACCTGATTACCGAGTCCGAAACGCCCCCCTTGGCGACCGATCCGAACTGGTCCCCTGGCCGACCTTCGTACACATTCTCTTCAAGTGGAGTAAAAACAGTATATGCTTTTGTAAAAGATGCGGCAGGGAATATCTCTGCACGAGCCAGCGCTAGATGCGATGTAGCTACTGTTCCAACCGTTACCGCTTTCACCGTCCCTGCCACCAGTAACTCCCTTTCTGTGCCGATCACAGCCTTCACTGCAGCCGACAATGTCGCCGTTGGTCTATATATGATATCCCTGTCCCCGACAGACCCGTTCGGGACGGGTTCCAAATATTATTACGACACCCCGCCTGTGAGCTATGCCTTTGGTTCCAGCGGCTTCAAAACCATCTACGCATGGGCCAGAGATACCTTCGGCAATATTTCTGCACCCGTATCTGCTGCTGTATTTGTTGACATAATCAAACCTACGGTATCCGCTTTCACTGTTCCGTCCCTCTATAATAAGCTGACCGTCCCGGTGTCGGAGTTCACTGCTACTGACGATCTGGGTGTCAGTGGATACCTGATCACCACGGATGCCGCTGTTCCATCTGGAACAGACAGCCGCTGGAGTGCCACCAGGCCAACTACATTCTCTTTTACCCCAGCCACGGCAAGCGGTGTCTACACCCTTTACGCCTGGGTCAAAGACGGCGTCGCTAACGTTTCCATATCCGTCAGCACATCGGTCACTCTTGACATTGACGTTCCGTCGATTACCGCCTTCAGCGTCGCGTCCTACGTCAACGGCCTGGTTGTGCCGGTAGCCACCTTCACCGCCAGCGACAGCTACGGTCGCGTCACCGGTTACCTGGTCACCGAAACAGCTACTCCTCCCGAGTCCTCTGACAGCGGCTGGAACGCCCCCGTGCAGTCCATGCCGAGCGGTCTGTACGGCTCGCCACCGATCAGTAAAACATTTACAGCCATCGGCCGAAAAACCCTTTATGCCTGGGTAAAAGATGCCGCCGGCAATGTATCGGCACCGGCAACCGCGACATTCGATCTTTGCACCACAACTGCCAGCAGCGATGCCAATGGCACCATAACCCTGCCCGGTCTCTCGACCTATTTCTGCGCCCAGAACCGCCTCTACAAAATAGCCCCGAAACCGGGCTACAAAATAGCCGACGTGCTGGTTGACGGTTTGTCAGTGGGAAAGGTGGCGGACTATCTGGTGCCCGGCACGGCAAGTTCCGTCAGCCACACCATCTCCGCTTCTTTTGAGCCCGATCCCTTTGCCAACTGGCATCAGGTCGCCCCCGGCTATCTCCACACCCTTGCAGTGCGTGCTGACGGCACCATGTGGTCCTGGGGCGATAATAGCAGCAACCAGTTGGGCAACGGCACAGCCAACGCCAGTTTCAATCCGATCCGCGTAACCGCCTATAGCGACTGGCAGACTGCTGCCGCCGGCCCCAAACACTCCATGGCTCGACGTGCCAACGGGTTTGTCTACGGCTGGGGTGATAACGGCAGCAAACAACTGGGAGGATCCGGGAGCACGCTGCCGGTGCTGATTGTACCCACCTCGATCACTGATTTACAGGAACTCTATGCGGCTGGCACTGCATCCAGTTCTTACAGCCTGTTGCGTAAAGCAGATGGAAAGTTCGTGTCATTAGGCGCCTACCCCGCTAACAGTTTCTCTGCAGCCATGCTGGCCGACTGGGTCGCCCTGGCCTCCGGGACAGGCCATGGCGCAGCTATCCGTGCCGACGGCACGGTCTGGTGCTGGGGTGATAATACTAAGGGACAGTTGGGTGATAGCTTTGCTTTTAGCAGCACCGCCCCGGTACGAAGCGGCAGCGCCAGCAACTGGATTAAGATAGCCGCCGGCGCCACCCACACGGTCGGCCTGCAGAGTAACGGCACCCTCTGGACCTGGGGAGACAACAGCTGGGGCCAACTGGGGACCGATGCCATACCGAGTCATTTGCCCAGGCCCCTCCAGATCGGTAGCGGTCAGAGCTGGAAGGCCATTGCCGCCGGTGACAACCACACCCTTGCGCTGCGTGCGGACGGCACCATATGGGCCTTCGGAAACAATACCCGGGGTCAGTTGGGCGACGGCAGCGGTGCAACCACCAACTTCCCGGTACAGGTCGGTACCGACAGCGACTGGAAGAGCATCAGCGCCCACGGCGACCTTTCTTTCGGGATCAAGAACAACAACACCCTTCATGCCTGGGGCGCCAACGACAAGGGACAGATGGGCGACACCACCACCGTTGACAAGCTGTCGCCGGTGCTGGTCGCCACCAACACCAATTCGTTCGTCATCACTGCCAGCGCCGGCACCGGCGGCAACATTTCTCCCAGCGGCATCACCACCAACGCGGTCGGCACCAGCAAGACCTTCAGCATCGCGCCCATCGTCGCCTGGAAGCTCCGTGACGTCAAGGTGGACGGCGTTTCGGTCGGTGCGGTTACCTCCTTCACCTTCAACAACATCATCGACAGCCATGCCATTGTGGCGCTCTTTTCGCCGGACAACACCCTCACTCACACCATTACCGCCAGCGCCGGTATCGGCGCCTCCATCTCGCCCAGCGGCACAATCAATGTCTCCGGCGGCAACAGCCAGCTGTTCAGCATCGCAGCGCAGGCCAATTACCGGATCATCGATGTGCTGGTAGACGGCGTGTCGCAAGGGGCTCTGGCCAGCTACACCTTCAGCAACATGGCTTCCAGTCATCTCATCCAGGTGGTCGCCGCACTCCTCGACAACACGGCACCGACCGGCAGCATCTCCATCAATGGGGGCGCATCCCATACCGGCGCCACGTCGGCAACCGTCACTCTTTCGGCCACGGATGCAGCCAGCGGCGTCAGCAAGATGCGCTTCTCCCTCGACAACGTCAACTGGAGCGCCTGGGAAACCTATGCCGCCAGCAGAAGCTATACCCTGCCGGCCGGCGACGGAACCAAGAACCTGTATGTGCAATACAAGGATACCGCGGGCAACATCTCGACTCCCTACCTGGATTCCATCATCCTGGATACCCTGGCTCCCACGGGAAGCGTAAGCCTTAACAGCGGCGCCACCGGCACGACATCGGCGATGGTAACGGCCACCGTCAGCGCCAGCGACAGCGGCGGCAGTGTCTCACAGATGCAATTCTCGTGGGACAACATAACCTGGCAGGCCTGGCAGAGCTATGCGGCCAGCAAGAGCCTGACCGTGCCGGTCGCCGGATTCAATACCCTGTACCTCCGCTTCAAGGATGCAGCGGGAAACATCTCTGCCGCAGTCAACGACAGCATTGTCTACAACATGCTGGTAGCCCTCAGTCTTACCGTCAACGGCAATGGCACGGTCAACAGCAATCCTTCCGGCTTTACCTGCGGCAGCGGTTCCTGCTCGGCAACCTACGCCAGCGGTACGCCGGTCACTCTGATGGCCACGCCCGGTTTCGGCTCAACCTTCGGCGGTTGGTCGGGTGCCTGCAGCGGCACCGGTAACTGCGCTCTGACCATGACCGGCAACAAGACAGTCACCACGACCTTTACCCTGATACCAAAAGCCAAAGTAGGTTCAAAAGGATTCTCAACCCTTCAAGCAGCCTATGACGACGGCGCCACCACAGACAACGCCGTCATCGAGTTGCTGGAAGGTTCACTGCCCGGAGCATTCACCGCAGGCAGGGGGATCAGCGTAACGCTTGAGGGTGGCTACAACGCGACTTACGGGGCTGTCAGTTCCCAAACCATGCTCCAGGCTCCGGTAAGGCTCAAGGCGGGGACGGTCAGGGTGAAGCGGATTAAGGTGAAGCAGTGACGTTTATTGAGAACTTCGTCGTGTTTCGGATGGACCGGATGGGACTAAAGCAGAAGGATCTGATCCCTTTTATCGGGAGCCGCAGCAAGGTTTCCGAAGTGCTGTCACGTCAGCGTCCCCTGAGTATCGGCATGATCCGTAAACGCACGAAGGTTTAGGGATTCCTGCAGAGGTATTGCTCAAGGAGTGTGGTGTTCAGAGGGCCGCCGCAGTAGAAGGTATTGAAATGCAACCGATCAGTTCCCGTAAGGCCGAAGCAAGCAGTTAAATCCGCCCGACAACAGGGTGCTTGCCGTTACGTGCATAGCGGCAAAAACTCGCACAACTTAGTTCTGCTTTGTCAGATTACAGCACAACGCCGTCATTCTCCCCCCCATCCCCCTCCCAGCCTCCTCCTTGAAGGGGGAGGAGCCTTAAAATCCCCTCCCCTTCAAGGGGAGGGTTAGGGTGGGGATGGGGGCCAGGTGGTAATGTGACAAAGTAGAATTAGCAACTCCCCGTGTCTGCCCCCACCCCAACTCACCAACGTGGCCGTCGGCCTTTCGCTGGCAAAGATAGCTCTTCTTTTCGTTTTTGGCTATCAGGTACAGGGTCTTTTCCGCACAGGATAGGGTATTGAAGTGCCAGCGTATATTCGTGTCGTTAAGGTTTGGCGCGGAGGTTAGTCTGTGGTGAACAAAAAGGGGCCTGCACTTCTGGGTGCGGGCCCCTTTGATGTTTGGCTTCAGGTAGTCATAGGTATTCTTGGCACCGCCGCCACCACGTGGACAGACGATAACCACATCTTTTTGGCTCGCTAACAGCCGGGGCATTACCTTGCCCAGCTTCTCTTTGTCCTCAAGTGACTTGACCGGATAGGCACCTGTTTCCAGCGCCCCTTTGAAGTGATATTTCTGGAACTCAACAGGCAGCTGAATGTCGACGATAGCCATATCCTTCCTGTTACCCAGGGTTAAATCAATCTGAACGGTTGGAACTATCAGGATTATGAATATCTAGACCTGGCAACGACAGTCGTCTTCTGCCGCGCCTGGAGATCTGGCCCCCGGGGAATCCCCTCGCTCTGGTGGCTGGTGTGGTCATTGCCGCATATTCGTCTATATTTAAAGACAGCCCGATCGTAGCCGAACTTGAGGCCAGGTGAGGTGTGAGCGAAATGCCTTAAAGTCTGCCGTTTGGTCTGGTCTTGTGGCAAAAGCAGGGAGGATTTGAAGACAGATGCACGATCTTGATCTCATTATGACTATAACCGGCGGTTTTACGGCTGCGCTGCTATTTGGCTACCTGACCCACCGCCTGGGCATGTCGTCTATCGTCGGGTTTCTTTTAGCCGGCATCGCCGTCGGGTCACATACCCCGGGCTTTGTTGCCAACCGCGCAATGGCCGAACAGTTCGCCGAAATAGGCATCATCCTGCTCATGTTCGGTGTAGGTCTTCAGTTTCACATCAAGGAACTCCTCGAGGTGAAGCGCGTGGCCATCCCCGGAGCTCTTTGTCAGAGCGCCATAGCAACCCTGCTCAGCTGCCTGGCGGCAAGGTGGCTGGGATGGAGCTGGTCGGCAGGGATAGTCTTTGGCTTTGCCGTGTCGGTTGCCAGCACGGTGGTTCTGCTCCGCGTGCTGGTTGACAATAATGAGCTTCACACTCCGACCGGGCACATCGCAGTAGGCTGGCTGGTCGTTGAGGACATACTGACCGTATTTCTGCTGGTTATTCTGCCGGTCCTGTTCGGCGCGGGTACCTCCGGCTCGGCGAGCCTCCCCGTGGCCGTCGGCCTCTCGCTGGCAAAGATAGCTCTTCTCGTTGCGCTGACATTTTGGGTAGGGGGGCGTCTCATCCCATGGCTTTTGGAGCGTGTGGCAGCTACCCGTTCGCGTGAACTCTTCACGCTTACCGTCCTGGTACTTGCCTTGGGGATTGCCGTCGCTTCGGCCAAGTTTTTCGGCGTCTCCATGGCGCTAGGTGCCTTCCTGGCCGGGATGGTGGTGAAGCAGTCCGACTTCAGCTTTCGCGCCGCCTCGGAGGCGCTTCCGATGCGAGACGCCTTTGCCGTCCTCTTCTTTGTCTCAGTCGGCATGCTCTTCGACCCGGCCCACCTTGTGGAGGCACCGGGCCAGGTGCTGATTACCCTCGTCATCATACTGATGGGGAAGCCGCTGGCGGCGCTCGCTATCGTTCTTTTCCTCGGGTACGCCCCCCGAGTCGCACTCTCTGTCGCCGTCGCCCTGGCGCAGATCGGCGAATTCTCGTTCATACTCGCGACGGTAGGCCGGAACTTGGGAGTATTGGGAGAGAGCGGAGCGAATACCCTGGTCGCCGCATCCATCATCTCGATAGGTCTCAATCCGTTGCTCTACAGGCTTATCGACCCCTTGGAGCGGCGGGCAAAACAGACCCGCCTCTGGCAGATCCTCGAAGCGCGATCAAAACCGCACACGCCACCGGATGCCGAAGCTGCTCCCGGTCGCCCGGTATTTTCCCGCGACCGGGCGGTCGTGGTGGGGTATGGGCCGACGGGGAGAACGCTGGCGCGTCTGCTCGACGAAAACGGGATTGACCCGTTCGTGGTAGAGATGAACATACAGACGGTTCGGCAGCTACAGTCCGAGGGACTCGCAGCCATCTACGGTGACGCCACCGTAAGGGAGATCCTGGTCGCGGCCGGGGTACGGGAGGCCGTCGCCCTGATCCTCAGCTCTGCCGGGATGCAGGGAGGCGAAGAGGTGATCAAGCTGGCCCGGGAGATCAACCCGAAACTGCGGATCATCGCCCGTGCCGCCTATCTGAGGGATATCCCGGCTCTGCGCAAGGCCGGAGCCGATGCCGTCTTTTCGGGTGAAGGTGAGGTCGCGCTCAACATGACCGAACACATGCTGCGCAAACTTGGGGCTACCGACGAACAAATTGATCGTGAAAGAAACAGGGTCAGAGGCGAATTGTTCGGCGGCGCTATGGCGGTGAAGGCTTCTGAAACATAACAGCCACTGTTTTATTACGGAAAAGGTGCATGTCATTTCCCTCCAAGGGTGGGACCGGGTCATTTAACATCAATGTTTTTTTTGGCCCCCTGCAGGACCACATTGATAGCATCCTGATCGGGCAGTAGGGCTATTTCAGGATTTGATTCCAGCCATTGCATGCATTTGGCTGTTACACCGTGTTCCCGCCAATAATCCAGATTGAGAACCATTATGCCTGAGTTCACATAGGCATCATCAGCTATTCCCAGCCTATTTCCTCCGACGGGATCCCCTTCCACCCACCCCGCGCATCCGTATCCAAAAATGTTTGTTTCCCAAAGATCTGTTATGTCAGATTCTACAACTATGTCGCAGTCGAAATATAGCTAAACCGACTATGTCCAAAACAAAGGCTGTGCCTTGATCCCCCGTTGCAAAGGGGGCAAGGGGGGATTTTGCCCAGCTGAGCTGACTGAATCCCCCTCGTTCCCCCTTTGCTAAAGGGGGAAGGTCCCATTTTTGACCAGTAGCTTTGTTTGGTAGATAGTCCGTTTTTAGACTGCCTCATTCTCACAGAAAGAGATTGACTGCAAGGAGTCCCGCCCCCTCCCATCAAGGGAGGAGGAGTTTTAACCCGCGGAAGATTGACGCTCTTAAGTAACTTGGAGCTAACATTTTGTATCCAGGAGTCCCCTCCCCCGGAGGGGGAGGGTTAGGGAGGGGGAACCTCGCCAGTTCTTCGCAGAAGCCGCTGTCTTCCCCCCTCCCGACCTCCCCCCTCCGGGGGGAGGAGAGTGAGCAGTCGCTTACCAAAGATGAACTCTGTCTCCGACAAAGCGCCGCAGAGCGGGGTCAGTTGCTGATCAGGTAACTTAATGGCAGTGGGGCGGGGGGAAGGGTGCAGCCGTCACCTGATCACGGGTTCGGGCTGTCTCTCGATCATACCGGGGGGGACGCGTAGCCGGTCCAGCACCGGTTTGGTGCCTGACGGCTCCGTGGGGTGGGTCCGTCCCGGCTCGGGCTTTGGCGGCTGGCCCGGCGGCTGACCCGGGTCTGGCCGGCGGGGTGGTCGCCGGGGCGGGAACCATATTGTCGGCCCTTCGGGCTGAGGTACCGGGAGCGGCCTGAAGCGAAACTCACCACGCCAGGCAACGATGGACCGAAGCTCAGCGGGGGAGAGGGTGCGCAGTGCGGTTATCCTTCTTTCGCTCGCGACGAATTGCTGGCCGGGGAGAAGCGTGATCGGCGTCGGCGCCGAGACGTCGGCTCTCCCCCGCAGCAGAGTCACCTCGGACACCCCGGGTCGCGCCTGGATCCGGAGGTTGACCTCACTGTTGAGAACGAGGCTGAGGTTCGGCCCCTCGACGCAGGCCCGCTCCCGCTTGAGGTACGCCTGTCCCTTGAAGATCCTGATCAATATGCATTTCGACTGTTCCAGCCACTCGAAGATCGGGTCGGTGTTTTCATCCAGTTGAAGATAGCCGCCGTCCCGGAACTCCAAAAGTGCGCTCGATCCCGGCCCCGTAGCCAGAGAGGAGCCGATGCGGACCGGCTCGCCGTCATTGGCCGGTGCGTTGTTCAGCCAGACGTTCGGCCCCGAGACCCGCAGGATTCCGATGGAATCGCCGGGCCGGGGAGGAAGGGAGGCGCAGCCGGCAACCTCAAGCAACAGGAGGATCAGGGATACGGGAAGCCATCGGGCGTGTAATTTCATGGCGTTTTACCTCCGTTTCCGAACAGAAAGCGCGCCTGGCCGATCTCGGCCGATTTCACCTCGTCACGGGGGACCCAGAGCACCCGCCGTGTTGCAGCCTCCCAGAGGACGAACTCTTCGCCGGTCTTGTCCAGGAGATACAGCTCCCCCCGCACTGACGCGAGCATCCCGCTCTCCGAGTCGACCGTGATGCGGGGAAACCGCGCCGGCCGCTTGAGAACCCCGTAGGACATGGGGAGCAGCAGCACCGAGAGGAGAAAGGCAAGGGCAAAGGGTGCCGTGAGAAGTATGCGCAGCCGCCACTGCTCGACGACCCGCCAGGCGAGGAGCAAAAGCACCCCCGCCTTGATGACGCTCAGGGTCAGGTTGAAGTACAGGTTGTCGAGGCTGGTTCGATCCCCGGCGACGAGCCACTCCCTGATCCGTCCGGCGTCTCCGCCCGCCGCGACCGACGGTGCGAACAGGAGGTCGGAAACTGCCAGCGGCGCGCCGAAGAGTGAGATTTCCCGATCGATAAGCAGGACGAGGAGGACCAGGAGTAGGCCGTAGCCTGCGGACCGGCACTCCGGGCCCCTGCACTCGATAAAGCGGGTCAACCGTTCCTTGACCGGATCGAGCCGCCGCCTAAGCCCGGTCCGCAACAGGAGGAACCCGGCCGCCACCACCATGATGGCCAGCATGAGAAGAGGGAGGGCGATGCGCGCCAGAAGATCCGCCATCTCGGCGACGAAGCGGGCCCCCTCCTGCATGTACTGCTCTTCGGTGAAGGAGAACAGGGCACTGATGCCGAGGAGGTTCAAATGCGCCCGCTTGATGAGATAGCCGCAGGCGAAGAAGACCGCCGCGATCCCGGCCAGGGAGCCGGAAAGCCAGCCAAGGACCGCGGTTATCTCCTTGAACACGTTCATGGCATCACTCCGAACTGAGGTTTACCGCAACGGCCGTGCGCACCTGAGATGATGAAAACCGGCTCCTCGAATGGAACAGGGAATTTTACCGAAGCATCAGTTGTTGCTTCATACCACATGAGGGAGTTCGGCACCAAGTTAGCGCAATGTCTTTTACCGCCTCTATTGTGGCAGGCGTCACTCCAACTACAAAAGCCTGACCACACGTGCTGGGTCAGGCTTTGCCGGTGAAACAACTCTGAATTGTACCGTTAAAGGTGACGGTTTTTTTGGCATTGACATCCGCCCCGGTTAATATCGGTTAATATCTCCTCTGGGTACAAAGTTTAGGACTGAATGGTAATATTGCAAGCTACGAACACTCGCAGGGATACCAGCGGTCATGGTCCACACCGGGAATGCGGATTAAAAACCTACACCCTTGCGCCTTGCCCATCCCCCTCCCAGCCTCCCCCTTGAAGGGGGAGGAGCCCGAAAATCCCCTCCCCTTCAAGGGGAGGGAGAGGGTGGGGATGGGGAGACGGCAGCTGTTACTTCTTGCACAGAGGCGCCCACGGCGGCGTGGGGTGCTAAGCACAGAACCTGGCAAGAACGATACTAATTGAGTGGAGATCGCATACCACGCGCAACTTGACATGAGGGGCACAGCATGGAACAGCTAAGACAGGAAGAGATGGAGTTTGTCGCGTCGGCGGGGGCCTTACCGGCAGCGCTGCAGGAGTTCAACGCCGCCTTGCACTCCCTCTCCCTCCCCGAACGGACAACTTATGAAACCATGGCTGCAGATGCCGGCAAGGCCCGGGCGGTGTACCGGGCGGGAGAAGTGCTGCTCGCGGCCTGGCCCGCTAAGCCGGCAAGGGATGAAATCCAGGCAAAGGGGGCGGAGACGGTAAAGGCGGCCTTGCGCAGGGCCCGCAACTCATTTGCCGGCAGTTACGCCAAGATAATCTACCAGCGCATCACGGATCGCTACCTGCGCTTTGTCAGGGCCGAGGAACTGGTCCATGCGGTGGCGGCTCTCTGCCCCGGCCTCTGTCCCACCCGGGAGCAGGTGGAGGCTGAACTCACGGTGCCGCTGGCTGACAAGGAGGGGGTGGAGATCTCGCAGACCGATTTCCTCTCTCACGTCTTCTCGTGCAGGGAGACGGGGAATCACCTGGTACACGCGATGCAGCGACCTCTGCCGCACTCCCGCGAGCATCTGGAGAAATTCCGGCGGGACGGCCGGCTGGACCTGGGGCCGGCGCAGGTGGTGCGTCAAGGTCCCTTAGGCTGCGTCTATTTCAACAACCTGCCCCATCTGAATGCAGAGGACGCTACCACGGTAGTCCCGCTGGAGACTGCGGTCGATCTGGTGCTGCTCGACCCCGAGATCCAGCTGGGGCTTCTGCGGGGCAACCCGGTGCAGCATCAGAAATACCAGGGTCGCCGTATCTTTTCCTCCGGCCTCAATCTGAGTCATCTCTACCACGGCAAACTGCCGCTCATGTTCTACCTGACCCGTGATCTGGGATTCGTGAACAAGCTTTACCGCGGCTTAAGCGGCGAAGCGTACGACCCGGACGGGCCCGAGGCTACCCTCGAGAAGCCTTGGCTGGGGGCCGTGGAGGGGTTTGCCATCGGCGGGGGATGCCAGTTGCTCCTGGTGCTCGACTACGTGATCGCGGAGCAGGGGGCGTATTGCAACCTGCCGGCCCGAAAAGAGGGGATCGTCCCCGGCGTGGCCCCCATGCGGCTGGCGCGTTTCATAGGGGAGCGCCAGGCACAGGCGGGTATCCTGTTCGACAAGGGATTTCCGGTGGATTCGCCCGAAGGAAGGGCTTTGGTGAACGAGGTGCTGCCGTCGGCAGAGATCGACGGGGCAATCGAGCGGATCGCGGCCGGCGCGGCCGGGTCAGGTGTGGTCAGCGCCGGGGCCAACCGCAAGGCGATCCGGATAGGCCAGGAGAGTCCGGACCTGTTTCGGCAGTACATGGCCCTTTACTGCCGCGTGCAGGCCGACTGCCACTTCAGCCCCGCACTGATCCAAAACCTGCAGCAGTACTGGATTTCCCGCAACCGCCCGGGCACCTAGCCTCAACCCGGTGCCGGCCGCATTATCCCCACTCCCTTGGCTTGTCAGCCGTAGCCTTGGCGAAGGCCGATGGGAGCGGTCGCGGGGCGGCTGAAGCTGCACCCCCCCCTTTCAACTAGCTTCCGGGGGGCTTGCAGATCATGTTCAGCACTGCCGGCCTCCCCTCCTCCCGCACGGCCCTGAGAGCTCGTTTCAGGGCCGGCATCACCTCCTCCGGGCTCTCCACCCGCTCGCCGTACCCGCCACAGGCGGTGACCAGGATCTCGAAACGCGGTGACGGCTCAAAAGTGGAGAGAGGCATCTTTCCTGTTCGCACCCCCCACCCCTCGGGATACATGCGCAGGGTCGAGAGGCGCACCGCGTTCCAGGAGCTGTTGTTGAAGATCACCGTGAGGGTCGGGGCGCCCAGGGAGCGGGAGACGAAGTGGCACGGCGTCGGGTTGCCGAAAAGGTAGCTGCCGTCTCCAAGCGTCGAGATCACCGTCTTTCCCGGTGCCGCGAGCTTGGCGCCGACGGCGGCACCGAGTCCCCAACCGAGCCCTCCGGCGGAAGGGTTTCCGAAGAAGGTCCCCGGATTGGTGAACCGCACCTGGGTGGGATCCAGGTCGTACTCGTTGAAAACCAGGGTGTCGTCGTCCTTGACCGCGTCTATGCAGTGCGAGACCCAGAGCGGGTCGAGCGGAACCTGGTTGCTCGCCTGTTCCAGCGCCCCCCTCCAGCCGGCGCGCTGCTTCCGGTGCAGTTCCTCAAGCCGCCTGAATCGTTCGGAAATGCAGGCCCGGGCCGCTGTGCGATGCAACCCGAGCTCTTCAGTTAGAAGCGGGATGGCAAGCAGGGAATCTCCCCGGAGGGCGAGGTCGCAGGGGAAACCGCGGATGGGCATGTCGCCATAGAAGGGATCGATGGCCATCTGGATCACCTTGCAGCCGTCACCAGGCTTTTTATGGCCCGGGTACCACGGCACATTGCTGTCCACCACCAGCACGACGTCCGCCGCATCGAGAAAGGGGTTGGGGCTAAATCCCAGATGCAGGGGATGATCGGTGGGGAAACAGAGATAGCGGGGGTTGAAGGTTACCACGGGGATGGCGAAGCTTTCGGCAAGGGCCACGAGCTCCCCGACGCTCTCCGGGTTGCGACCGGAGGAGGTGGTGATGATGAGGGGGTTGCTCGCGGCGGCGAGCCACTTGGCGGCCTGCACGATCGATTCCGGGTCGGGATGGAGCCGCCCCCCCGTGTGGCGGCGGCTTGGGGAAGCCATGCTGAAGTTTTGCAACGGCTCGGCCAGGACCTCACGAGGCAGCGTCAGGTAAACCGGTCCCCGCGGCTCCGCCATGGCGAGTTCCAAGGCCCGGTCCACCACCGTTTCCAACTGCGCGGCGCTGCGCAACTCGTAGTCCCACTTCACGAATTCGCGCACCATTCCCGCCTGGTCGAAGCATTCCTGGGACCAATGAATGTAGAGGTCACGGGAGCCGGGGAGTCCCTCTTCGGTGAGAGGGGTGCGTCCTGCGCTAAAGAGTATGGGGATATGATCCCGTGCCGCGTTGATGATGCCGTTTATCGCGTTGGCGGTGCCGACATTCACGTGCACCATGACCGCCTGGGGCCTGCCGGTGACCTGGTAAAAGCCGTGGGCCATGGCGACCGCCACGTTCTCGTGCGGCACCAGGATCGGCCTGGGTGTCTCACTGCCGTTTGCGGCACGGCGGGCGAAGGCATCGATGAGCGGGGCGAAGTCGGTCCCCGCGTTGGCAAAGAAATAATCAATGCCGCGCTCGGCCAGAAGCTCCAGGTAGGCCTGTGCCGTCGTCTCGACGCTGACTCTCTTCTGTCCCATCACCACCCTCCCCTGACCCGCATCGAGCGGGATCCTGACGGTCGGCCACCGCTATGAGATTCAAGATGGTGCCGTGCTCAAGAAGTACCGATCAATGATGGTTCCAACGCTTCCTTGTCGCCACGATACAAGGAAAGAGTTGCTGCAAGCAACATGATGTGTACGGGGAGCATGGTTCTCTCCCCGGTAGGCAAGTGGAAGGTGACAAGATCAAAGGGGGTGGCCAAGTAAATTAAGACTATCCCACAAAAATAAAAAATTCCCACAAGGCTGCTAAAAATAGCTCCGTTGCTCGGACGCCTGCCCAATCGTAGAGTCCAAACCAGAGAGAGCAGGAAGATCCCTAAGCTCATGTTGACATGGTCCAGAACATATAAGTGCTTCAGTATGATAGCTAAAGATCCGTCCGCCAGACGTTCGTAAATCCTCGGTAGCGAGTTCAAGCCCAGATCGAGATCGTTTTGCAAACCTAAAATCTGTTTTTTCCTTCCCCAAAGGAATAAACCTGACATGGAAATTAAAACAAATGCTATGCCTTCGAAGTACTTTACATAATTGCCGGTTTTGAACTCACTTATTCTGATACATATGAAAGAGAATACCAGGCTCCCGATAATAAGACCAATCAGCATCCCCTCGTTCTTCAGATCCAAAACTACCCCGAGAAAAAGTATTCCGGAAATAAGATCAAGCTGACTCTTGTTATCCAGCCACCTTCCCCAGAAGAAGGTAGCCAGTCCGGCATAAAGAGCGAGATAACCGTCCATATAGCCGTTTTTCAGCCACTGGTGCGTGAACAGCAAGGGGACTGCGATGAAAATGATATGCCACCATTTACCCCTCAGAATCGACATCAGGGATAAAACGGCTGGCAGCAGCAGGGCCACAAGGCTCAGCTTGGGAAGGTACTCATTCCAATAGCCGGCAACAAAGGCGATTTGAGCAGCAAGGATCGGAATCAGCTCCGGATAATCAGGGTGGGAAAACCCTATCGAAGGGAGGGACCAATCGCCTCCAGCGTCAACAAATGCGTTGTAGAATATCATTTTCCCGTGGAAGAACCAGATTGACCTGGCATCCCAACCATGAAGAGGCTCGGTAAGCACGATCAAAAGGCATGCAACATAAAGAGAGATAAATATCGTAAGCCAGCCAAGTGAAATTACACGAGGGAGTCCTTTTACTCTGGATACTATAAAATATATCAATCCAAGGATTGATAAGGCGCACCCGACCATCAAGGATTGTGACAGGTTTGACAGCAATAAAACGGTCGAGTGGTTCAGTTCAATTCCCAAGACCAGCATGCAGGCTAGAAGCTGCAGGCGATACGAGTCATTGCACGGACGCATCTCGCCCTTTATGCTTCCGCACACCAAGAACAAGAGGGAGCCGAGACCGAAAAGGTATGGGAACATGAGGCTAACGGCAGCTAACAATCCGGATTCCTTTCCCGATGGAAATATTCAAAGGTGCACAGTTTGGCAACAGTTCAGAAGAATATGAAACAAATATGTTGCTACTGTTGCTAACGGTAATAGGATACGCACTTTCAGTAAGCGGCTGAGCTATAAACCTGTTTTTAGCAATTGCCGGTGTCATACCTATTGTCTTGATCTTATTAGCCCTTAAATATTTCAATACTGACTGCACTTCTTTTGGCAGGACTTCGTCTTCTCCACTATGTGGCGTAGAAAGTTTCTCATAGAATCTACCTGCATTTCCGGACCTGATTTTATCCCAATTGAGCGCTAGTGGAATTACTATTATCAAAATCACAACAATAATAAAGTAAAGACTCGATTTATCACCGACTTTTGAATACATGAATGCCCTTCAATTCACAGGGATGAGTTGACATGAAAAACAATGCTTGGTTGTTGCCGTTGTTGCCCAACCGGCTCTAACCGGCGCGGAGTTTTTTCCCGCGACCGGTTGAGTTCGTTGTCAGGTAGGGTTCAAGACTTTCATGAATTGCCTCGCGCACCACATCCGACAGTTTCAACCCTTGTGCAAACTGTTTTAAAGCGTCGTTCATCAGCGTCTGATAGTTGCCTCCAATCATCTCTGCCCTTGCCTTAAACACTGCCAGCACGTCATTGTCAACTCGCATGGTTATGCGTGATTTGCCGCCGGTTTCCGCCTGAAGCTTTGCCAAGTGAGGCGTTTCACTAACCGGCTTCGCATCGGTAAAATCATGGTCCATATATTTGTCATGCATTTCGTCAGAACTGGCTTTCATAGCGCCTCCGTTGTGGCTCATTGGCTTTCCAGGCCGAGATAAGCCGTATTGTGTCGTCACTATAGGTGTAAACAACTATCAGAATCCGTCACTTGCTGCCCATTCCTAGAGTGATGAAACGTTGCTCTCTTTCCGAATCGCTATCCTCGCGAGTCAGCGCAAAAGGGTCAAGGAGAACGTGCTGGGCCTCTTCAAAGGTCACGCCATCGTGGTTCTTTCGGTTTGATATCGCTTTTTGCGAGTCCCAGGTGATCTTCATGCCAGATTGTATGCACAAAGATATGCACTGTCAAGGGATGTTTGGAGATGACGGGATGGTCTGTGCTGACGGGGTAAGCCGGAGAGAGGACCGTAGTAACTACACCATGTCAAGTTACAAATCTAGCTGATTCTAAGCATTACCCCAAGATCCTCCCCGCCAGCTTGGTGAGCCTACGGTGGGACTTGTGGTTCTTCACCGCCATGGCCAGGGCCTTCGGCTCTCCGATGACGACGACCAGCTTCCTGCCGCGGGTGACTGCGGTGTAGATGAGGTTTCGCTCCAGCATGGTGTAGTGCTGCATGGCCAGCGGGATCACCACCGCGGTGTATTCGGACCCCTGGCTCTTGTGAATGCTGGTGGCGTAGGCGAGATTGACCTCGTCCAGCTCGCCGAACTGGTACTCCACCAGCCGGTCGTCATAATCCACGCTCAGCGTCCCCTGGTCCAGGTCCATCTCCACGATCCTGCCGATGTCCCCGTTGAAGACTTCCTTCTCGTAGTTGTTCACCGTCTGGATCACCTTGTCGCCGGTCGCGAAGCTGGTACCGAAGCGGGTCACCTTGGGCTCCGCCTTGCCGTTCAGCGCCAGTTGCAGCTCGGCGTTCAGGGAGCGCGCTCCCAGCCCTCCCCTGTTCATCGGGGTCAGCACCTGGATGTCGCGCACCGGGTGGAAGCCGAACCGCTTCGGGATCCGCTCGGTGATGACCTGCAAAAGCTTGTCGTGGATGTCCTCTGGGGTCGCGGCGGGGATGAAGTAGAAGTCGGCCAGCGCCTTGCCGTCGTCCTTGAGCGGGAGTTCGCCGCGGTTGATGCGATGGGCGTTCACGATGATCCTGGAGCCGGCGGCCTGCCGGAAGATCTCGGTGAGGCGCACGGTCGGGATGGCGCCGGAGTCGATGATGTCGGAGAGGACGCAGCCAGGCCCCACGGAGGGGAGCTGATCCACGTCTCCCACGATCACCAGCCCGGCGCTGTCGGGGATGGCGGGGAGTAGCTTGTTCATCAGCACCACGTCGACCATCGACGCCTCGTCGATGACCAGCAGGTCGGTATCGAGCGGATTGTCCCTGCCGCGCTTGAAGCCGAAGCTCTGCGGATCGAATTCGAGCAGCCGGTGAATGGTCTTGGCCTCCAGCCCCGTCGATTCGGTGAGCCGCTTGGCCGCCCTTCCGGTCGGGGCACAGAGGGTCACCCGCAGATGGCGGGCGCGGATGATGCCGAGGATGCTGTTGACCAGGGTGGTCTTGCCGACCCCGGGTCCCCCGGTCACCACGACGACCTTGCTGTCAAGGGCAAGACGGACCGCATCGCGCTGCGAGGCGGAAAGCGTGAGGCCGGTGTGACCCTCGACCCACGGGATCGCCTGCTCGGCCACGATGCTCCCCCAGGGAGGCGCGCCCTGTGCCAGCCGGGACAGGCTTGAGGCGACGCCGACCTCGGCCCGGTAGAGCGGCGCCAGGAAGAGGCAGGCCCTACCCGCTATCTCGTCAGGTATCAGGTTCTCCTCGGCGACCTCCGCCTCGATTGCGGACTCTATCACCGGTTGCGGGATCTCCAGGAGCCCCGCGGCGCTTTCGGCAAGTTCCGTCCTTGTCGCCGCGCAGTGTCCGCTGCCGGACATCTCCTGCAAGACGTGCCGGACCCCCGCCTGGGCGCGCATCATGGAATCGGGGGCGATCCCGAGTTTGGCTGCCAGGGCGTCCGCGGTCTTGAAGCCGATGCCGTGGATGTCGAGGGCCAGCCGGTAAGGGTTCTCGGTCACCTTGAGGATCGCCTCGTTGCCGTAGCTTTTGTAGATGCGCACCGCGCGGGCGGTCCCCAGGCCATGGGACTGCAGGAACACCATGATCTCACGGATCGCCTTCTGCTCGACCCAGGCGCTGGCGACCATCTCCATCCTCTTGCGTCCGATGCCGGGAAGCTCCAGGAGCCGCTGCGGGCTCTCCTCGATGATCACGAACACCTCCTCGCCAAACGCCTGGACCAGTACCTTGGCAAAGTGGGGACCGATGCCCCGCACCATGCCGGAGCCCAGGTACTTCTCGATCCCCTCCAGCGTGGTGGGCGGGACCACCTGCAGATGCAGCGCCTTGAACTGCATGCCGTGGGTCCGGTCGTTGTGCCAGGAGCCGGTACACTCCAGGTACTCGCCCGGCGTCACCGATGCGGCACAGCCTGTCACCGTCACCAGTTCCCGGTGTCCGGCAACCTTCACCCGCAGCACGCAGAATCCGGAATCCTCGCTGTGGAAGGTGACCCTCTCAAGGGAACCGGAAAGCCTTTCGACCGGGGTATCTGTGGGTTTTCTATCTTTCATGGAGGCTCGCTCGGATAGTAGGGCTCGGCAATCGGCTGACGTCAGCGGTCGGCGCGGAGTTATCCTGCCGGGACGTGCCCGGGACAAGTAGGTTAAGCTCATTTCTGAATACATGAAGAGCAGCGTAATAGCAAGCAGTCGCACTCCGGAGGGGGAAGAACGGGATCTATCGAGCCAGCCCCTATAGCTGAAACCTTCTGTAAATTTTATCGACGTTTCCTGTCGAATAATTTTACAAATATCGGACCGATTTCAAGGCCGTCGCCAGGTTAATCGTCAGATATTAGCATCTTGCCGATTGGCACCTCAAATGCATAGGATTCGAGTTAAAGCTTAATTTCAGAACTCCTGATCTCAAAGATTTCGCGATGATACCAATTCGTAAATCATGCGTAAGTTTGTACCCGGATACTCCGT
>Ga0154470_1121_pt1 | contig 32135 bp, 29 predicted proteins | sample RifGroC2_FD_115949 | JGI IMG/M metagenome (GOLD analysis project Ga0154470, IMG submission 115949) | Geobacteraceae bacterium GWC2_58_44 | reverse complement strand
AGGGTGCCCAGAGGGCGGGTGAGGGATTTTCCCACGAAGCAGCAAGCTTCCGTTCCAGTTGGATCTGCTGCTTGCCGGTGAGGCTGTATTCCGGTCCGATCAGGTCGGTGAAAAGGTCGTTGTCCTCGGGGAGGTCCAGGGCGGGCGAGTGCGGCCCGCATGAGCGGAAGCGGACGCAGCCAGGATGCATTTGAACGGCAGGCAAATGGAAGCGGACGCAGCCGGATGCACTTGGACGACAGGCAAATGGAAGCGGACGCCGCCGGATGCATTTGGACGACAGGCAAATGGAAGCGGACGCAGCCGGATGCATTTGGACGACAGGCAAATGGAAGCGGACGCAGCCGGATGCATTTGGACGACAGGCAAATGGAAGCGAACTCCGCCGGATGCATTTGGACGACAGGCAAATGGAAGCGGACGCCGCCGGATGCATTTGGGCGACAGGCAAATGGAGCCGGACGCAGCCGGATGCATTTGGGCGACAGGCAAATGGAAGCGGACGCAGCCGGATGCATTTGGACGACAGGCAAATGGAAGCGGACGCAGCCGGATGCATTTGGGCGACAGGCAAATGGAGCCGGACGCAGCCGGATGCATTTGGGCGATAGGCAAATGGAAGCGGACGCAGCCGGATGCATTTGGAAGACAGGCAAATGGAAGCTGGGCTTCTCGCAACGAACTGGCAGGGTTCCCCCTCCCTAACCCTCCCCCTCCAAGGGAGGGGATTTGGACCGACTTGCCTGCCTGACAACTTCTCTACGGCAGCCACGACTTCCACCACGGTAATCCCGGACAGACAGCGGGCAGCATCCGCACCAACAGGGCGCACAGGGGAGCGCGCTGCCAAACAGCAGGTCACTATCGCCTTTGTGGGCCGGAGGGGACGTTCATGCGATCATGCGTTTCTCCCTCGACTGTGATAGTAACGCATGAATGCGGAGATGTTAGGGGCCACCGCGGCGCTGGCTCACCGCCGACATCGCAGGAGCTTATGTCGCGGAACTTGATGTGGGTGACAGGAAGAAATCGGGGGCGTGCAGGTCGCGTCTGTAAAATTAAGGGGGGGGGGCTGAGCTTGCCCGCTACGCTTGGCAATTAAAAAAGGAAAGGCCGCTATCTCTAGCGGCCTTTCCTTTTTAATGGCGGGGTTGACGGGGCTCGAACCCGCGACTTCTAGCGTGACAGGCTAGCACTCTAACCGACTGAGCTACAACCCCTAACTTGGATGCTGCCGGGCGTCCCGCCACCTGGGGGACCTTCCCGTTTTGCTGCAAAATCTTTAAAAATCAAAGTACCGGTCACAGGCATTAATGGTGGGCCAAACAGGGATCGAACCTGTGACATCCAGCTTGTAAGGCTGGCGCTCTCCCAGCTGAGCTATTGGCCCAGTTATTAAATGGCGGGGTTGACGGGGCTCGAACCCGCGACTTCTAGCGTGACAGGCTAGCACTCTAACCGACTGAGCTACAACCCCGCATGTGCAACCGGCATCCGCAAGCGGACTTTCTACTCGTTAACCAGGGCCTTCAGGGTGTTACCGGCCTTGAACTTCGGAGCCACCGAGGCGGGGATCTCGATCTTCTTCCCGGTCTGCGGATTCTGGCCGCTGCGCGCTCCGCGCTCGGAAACACTGAAGGTTCCGAACCCGACCAGCGTAACCTTGTCTCCAGCGGTCAGGCAGTCCGTGAGTGCATCCACGATCCCTTTCAGGGACTTCTCAGCGTCAACCTTCGTTAACTGTGCCTCTTCGGCTATGGCGCTAACCAGTTCTGCCTTGTTCATCTGAAGCCTCCTGGACTGCATCGCAAAGTTGAAGACACCTTATATCAGAGCTCCGCCGGAGCTGTCAACCTTTTTTCTAGTGCGGCGTCACGAAATTCTCGGCGCCGGGCTGCGCCGCCTCGCCGAAAAGGGCGCCTGAGGGGAGCGCCGCCGCCCCCAGGAGCGCGTACCCCAGCACCTCGTCCATGTGCGACACGGGATGGATGGTGAGCCCCGCCGTGATCTCCTTGGGGATCTCGGCGAGGTCCTTCTCGTTCTCCTTGGGGATCAGCACGATGCGGATGCCCCCCCGCCCCGCCGCCAGGAGCTTCTCCTTCAGTCCGCCGATCGGGAGCACGGTGCCGCGCAGGGTGATCTCGCCGGTCATGGCGATGTCGCGGCGCACGGCGCGCCTGGTGAGCGCGGAGGTGAGCGCGCAGGCCATGGTGATGCCGGCGGAAGGGCCGTCCTTGGGGATGGCCCCCTCCGGCACGTGGATGTGGATGTCGAGGTGCTGGTAGAAGTCCTTGCTGAAGCCCAGGAGCTCGCCGCGGGAGCGGACGTAGGTCATGGCCGCCTGCGCCGACTCCTGCATCACCTCGCCAAGCTTCCCGGTCACGGTCAGCTTCCCCTTCCCCGGCAGCGTCACCACCTCGATGTTCAGAAGCTCTCCCCCCACCTCGGTCCAGGCGAGGCCGGTGACCAGCCCCACGGCGTCCTCATGGGGCGCCTCCCCGTGCTTGAAGCGGGGGGGACCCAGATACCCCGCGATCAGCTTGGGCTGGACGGTGCGGCGCAGCTTCCCACCCTCCACCAGGGAGAAGGCGATCTTGCGGCAGACCGAACCGATCTCCCGCTCCAGGTTGCGCACCCCCGCCTCCTTGGTATAGCGGCGGATGATCTCCAGGAGGGCGGCGTCGGTCAGGTTCACCCCCCTGCCGGCCAGGCCGTTGGAGCCCGCCTGTTTGGGGACCAGGTACTCCCTGGCTATGGCGAGCTTCTCGTGCTCCGTGTAACCTTCCAGCCGGACCAGCTCCATCCGGTCCAGAAGCGGGCGCGGGATGGCGTGGATCGAGTTCGCCGTGGTGATGAACATCACCTTGGAAAGGTCGTAGTCCAGGTCGAGGAAATGGTCGTTGAAGGAGGCGTTCTGCTCGGGGTCGAGCACCTCCAGAAGGGCCGAGGCCGGGTCGCCCCGTAAATCGGCGGTCATCTTGTCGATCTCGTCCAAAAGGAAGACGGGATTGGAGGAGCCGCACTTCTTCAGGGACTGGATGATCTTCCCCGGCATGGCGCCCACGTAGGTGCGCCGGTGCCCCCTGATCTCCGCCTCGTCGCGCACCCCGCCCAGCGAGACCTTGACGAAACTGCGCCCGGTCGCCTTGGCGACGGAGCGGGCCAGCGAGGTCTTGCCGACCCCGGGAGGACCGACCAGGCAGAGGATCGGCCCCTTCATCCCGGGGACCAGGGCGTTCACCGCCAGGTACTCCAGTATCCTCTGCTTCACCTTCTCCAGCCCGTAGTGGTCGCCGTCCAGGCAGGAGCGCGCCGCCTTGATGTCGGCCTTCTCCTCGGAGCAGATCCCCCAGGGGAGCGACAGCAGCCAATCCACGTAGTTCCTGACCACCGCGGCCTCGGCCGACATGGGGGACATCAGCTTCAGCTTCTTGATCTCGGAGTGCACCTTCTCCCTCGCCTCGGCCGAGAGCAGGACCTTCTCCGCCTTGGCCTCCAGGCTGCGCAACTCCTGCTTGAACTCGTCCTTTCCCCCCAACTCCTTCTGGATCGCCCTGATCTGCTCGTTCAGGTAGTAATCCTTCTGGGTCTTCTCCATCTGCTTCTTGACCCGGGCGTGGATCTTCTTCTCGATCTGCAGGATCTCGATCTCGGCCCCCATCAGGGCGAGCAGCCGCTCCATCCGCTTGGCCGGGGGGACCGTGGCCAGAAGCTCCTGCTTCTGGGCGATCTTCAGGTTCAGGTGCGGCGCCACGCTGTCCGCCAGGCGCGAGGGGTCCGCCATCGTGCTCACCGACTGCAGCACCTCGGCGGGGACCGAGCTGTTCAGGCTCAGGTAGTTCTCGAAGCTCGCCACCACGCCGCGCTTGAGCGCCTCGACCTCGCTCCCGTTGACGCCACCCTCGGAGAGCGGCTCCACGTCGACCTCGAAGTAGTCGCTGTTCTGCCGGAAGGCCGTGATCGAGCCGCGCCGCTTCCCCTCGACCAGCACCTTGACGGTGCCGTCGGGGAGCTTCAAGAGCTGGATGATCTGGCAGATGGTCCCCACCGTGTAGATGTCGTCGGCCCCCGGGTCCTCGGTCTTGGCGTTTTTCTGGGTGGCAAGCAGGATAAGCTTGTCGTTTTCCGCCATGGCCGCTTCCAGGGCCAGCACCGACTTCTCCCGCCCCACGAAGAGGGGGATCACCATGTGCGGGAAGATCACGATGTCCCGTAAAGGAAAGAGAGGGAATCTTTCCGGATTCCCCCTCTTTTTGCGTCTGCTGCCCGGTTTCTGCGTGCTGCTCGTATCTGTGGTCATTGTTGTCCTGTTGGTCAGGCGGATTCCGCCACGCTCTCGTAGACTACGATCGGTTTTTCCTTGCTGTAGATCACCTCTTCGCTGATGACGACCTCCTTCACCATGCTCTGGGAGGGGATCTCGTACATGATGTCAAGCATGGCGTTTTCCAGGATCGAGCGCAGGCCGCGCGCGCCGGTCTTGCGCTTGAGCGCCTCGCGGGCGATGGCGACCAGCGATCCGTCGGTGAATTTCAGCTTGACGTGCTCCATGTCGAAGAGCTTCTGGTACTGCTTGATCAGGGCGTTCTTCGGCTCCTTGAGGATCTGCACCATCGCCTCCTCGTCCAGCTCGGCCAGCGAGGCGAGCATCGGGAGACGTCCCACGAACTCGGGGATGAAGCCGAACTTCAAGAGGTCCTCCGGGGTCACCCCGGCCAGGAGCTCGCCCGCCTTCTTCTCCACCTTCTTCTTGACGTCGGCGCCGAAGCCGAGCGTCTTGATGCCGATCCGCTGCTGGATGATGTTGTCCAGCCCCGGGAAGGCGCCGCCGCAGATGAAGAGGATGTTGGTGGTATCGACCTTCAGGAACTCCTGCTGCGGGTGCTTGCGGCCCCCCTTGGGGGGGACGCTCGCCACGGTCCCCTCGATGATCTTCAGGAGGGCCTGCTGCACCCCCTCGCCGGAGACGTCACGGGTTATGGAGGGGGAGTCGGACTTGCGGGCGATCTTGTCGATCTCGTCGATGTAGATGATCCCCTTCTGTGCCTTCTCCACGTCGTAGTCCGCGGCCTGCAAAAGGGTCAGGATGATGTTCTCCACGTCCTCGCCGACGTACCCCGCCTCGGTCAGGTTGGTGGCGTCCGCCATGGCGAAGGGGACCTTCAGGATGCGGGCCAGGGTCTGGGCCAGGAGCGTCTTGCCGCTTCCGGTGGGACCCAGGAGCAGGATGTTGCTCTTCTGCATCTCCACTTCGCCCGGTTTGGTCATCGCCTCGACCCGCTTGTAGTGGTTGTACACGGCGACGGCCAGCACCTTCTTGGCCCTCCCCTGCCCGATCACGTACTCGTCCAGGACCTCCTTGATCTCCTGCGGCTTGGGGAGCTTCCTCACGTCGGTGCCCGAGGCATCCTCCAGCTTGGACTCCTCCGCGATGATGTCGTTGCAAAGTTCGATGCACTCGTCGCAGATGTAGACCGTAGGCCCCGCAATCAGTTTCTTCACCTCTTCCTGGCTCTTCCCGCAAAAGGAACAGATCAGGGTGTCCGAACGGTCGTCTCTTCTGCTCACTTGGCACCTCCCATAACGACATTCCTGGCCACTATCGCATCTATGATACCATAGCTCTTCGCCTCTTCGCCCGACATAAAATAGTCGCGCTCCGTGTCATTTTCCACCTTCTCCACGCTCTGGCCGGTGTGCTCGGCCAAAAGCTCGTTCAACTGCGCCTTCATCCGGAGGATCTCCTTGGCGTGGATATGGATATCCGTCGCCTGCCCCTGGAAACCGCCGATCGGCTGGTGGATCATGATGCGCGCGTTGGTGAGCGAGAACCGTTTCCCCTTCTCCCCGCCCGAGAGCAGGAACGCACCCATGGAGGCGGCCTGCCCGATGCAGATGGTGGAGACCGGCGCCTTGATGTAGCGCATGGTGTCGTAGATCGCCATGCCGGCCGTTACCACCCCGCCCGGCGAGTTGATGTAGAGGTGGATGTCCTTATCCGGGTCCTCGGCCTCGAGGAAGAGGAGCTGGGCTATGACCAGGTTGGCGATGGTATCGTCGATGCCGCCGCCCAGGAAGATGATCCTGTCCTTCAAAAGACGCGAGTAGATGTCGTAAGACCTCTCGCCCCGTCCGGTCTGCTCCACTACGATCGGTACAAGCATGGGAAGCTCCTAGTTTTTGATTTCTTCCTTGGGAAGTTCGGTGACCTGTGCGCGCTCCAGCAGGAACTGCACCGCCTTGTCCTCCCGCATCTGGGCGATCAGGTTCTCCCTGGCCCGCGCGTTGGTCTGGTACAGGTTTGCCACCTTCTCCGGATCCTGCCTGGTGCCGGCCGCGATCTCGGCGACCTGCCCGGCGATATCCTGGTCGCTCACCTCGAGGGACTCCTTCTCGGCGACCGCATCGAGCAGCAGCGACCCCTTGACCTGCTCCCTCGCCACGTCACGGAACTGCACCTTGTATCCCTCTTCGGTAAGTCCCATCATTTCTAAAGAAAGTCTCTGCGAGGCGAGCCTCTGCTTGGAATTCTCCAGCATCATGGTCACCTGACGGTCAACCAGGACCTCGGGGACCTCCAGGTCGTTCTTCTCGACCAGCGCCTTGATCAGCCGCTCGCGCAGCTCGTTGTCGATGCGGCGGCTCTCCTGCTCCTGCTGCAGTTCGCTCAGCTTAAGCCTCAGCTCGTCGAGGGTCTCGAACTCGCCGAACTGCTTGGCAAACTCGTCGTTTAGCTCGGGGAACTCCTTGACCTTGATCTCCTTGACCGAGACCGCGAACTCGGCCGGCTTTCCTGCCAGTTCCGCATTGCCGTACCCCTCGGGGAAGCTCACCTTGACCGTGCCGTTGGAGCCCGCGCTCATGCCGACCAGCTGCTCCTCGAAGCCGGGGATGAATTTTCCGCTCCCCAGCTCGAGCTGGTAATCCTCGGCCGCACCGCCCGCGAAGGGAACGCCGTCCAGGGTCCCGTTGAAATCGAAGACGACGAAATCGCCCAGCGCCGCGGCATGACCCTCGGCAGCCGGCACCAGCTGCGCGACGCTCTCCTGCATCTCACGAATGCGGGTGGCGATGACCGCCTGGTCCTGAACCAGCTGCTCCTTGGCAACCTCCAGCCCCAGGTAATCCTTGACCGCCACTTCCGGGAAGACCTCCACCGTGGCGGAGTACCTGAACGGCTGTCCCGGCATCAGGGGGTCGCTCTCGATCACCGGATAGGAGACCGGGTTCAGCCCCTGCTCGGTCACGGCCTTGAAATAGGTCTCGTTCACCAGGCTCTTCAGCACGTCGTCGGCCATCTTTTCGCCGTAATGCTTCTCGATCAGCCCCATCGGGACCTTCCCCTTGCGGAACCCCTTGATGGCGGCATGTTTCCTTATCTCTGCATAAGCCTTGTCAACCTCGGCCTGTACCTGCTGCGCCGGAATCTCAAAGGTGATCTTCTTCTTGATGCTGCTTAGCGACTCGACACTGATCTGCATGGAAAATCCTCTCTTTTGTTCGCTATTATATGGCAGGGCTGTCTGCCGCATTGCCTCGTGCATGCTTGGTGGGGCGGGAATCTGATGACGGGTTTTCCGGGGGCATCCGCTGCAAAGCCGCGTCCCGAGGGGCGCGTTTGCTACCGGCGCAGTTAATTAAGGCACGCGACAAAGGGGTAAAATAACAAAGGGGGAGTGAACTTGTCAATACAGAAGTGGAAAGAGGCGGGGGCTAGGGACGGCAGCGGCGGTTTTCCAGCCCCTAGTCCCTAGCCCCCAGCCCCTGTTTTTAATAAGCCTCGTGGTCCAGCGCAATCTCCTCGGCCGTCACCTTGCCTCTGAATATCCGGTACACCCAGATTTTGTACCCTATCACGATCGGCACGAAAATGAAAGCGACCAGCGTCATGATGCGCAACGTATACGCCGAGGAGGAGCTGTTGTAGATGCTCAAGCTGTAAAGCGGATCGAGGCTTGAGGGGATCAGGTTCGGGAAGAGCCCGATGATGCCGGTGAAGACCACCCCGAGTATGGTCAGGCAGGAGGCGGCGAAGGCGGCAAGCGGTTGCTCCCGCGCCAGGAAGACGCGCAGCGACAGCAGGGAGGCGACGGCCAGCAGCGGCACGACGGCCCAGACCGGCGCGGCCAGGTAGTTGTCATAGAGTCTGGTGGCGGAACCGGTGAGGATCAGGAAGCCGACCGCGACCAGCACGAGCGGGATCCAGAGCACGCGGGCCGCTGCAGCGGCTGACCGGCTCAGCTCCCCTTCGGTCTTGACCGTGAGGTACAGGGCGCCATGCTCCAGGAAAAGAAGCACGAAGAGCAGACCGCTCGTGATGCCGTAGGGATTCAGCAGGTAGACCAGGGAGCCGTGATACCCCTCCTTGTCCATGGGGAGCCCGGCAAAGATGTTGCCGAAGGCGACCCCGAACAGCAGCGCGGGGACAAAGCTTGCGCCGACGATGGCCCAGTCCCAGCACCCCCTCCAGAGGCGCCCCTGCTCCTTGCCGCGGAACTCGAAGGAGACGCCGCGCACGATCAGGCCGAACAAAAGAAGCAGAAGCGGCGTGTAGAGATAGCTGAACATCAGGGCGTAGGTGGTCGGAAAGGCGGCGAAGGTGGCGCCTCCGGCGGTCACCAGCCAGACCTCGTTGCCGTCCCAGACCGGGCCGAAGCTGTTGATGATGACGCGCCGGTCGGCGTCGCTTTTGCCAAGCACCCGGTGCAGCATGCCGGCGCCCAGCACGAAGCCGTCCAGCATGAAGTAGACACCCCACAAAACCCCCCAGAGCACGAACCAGACAATATGCAGATCCATCGTTTCCCCCTATTTACTGACTGCGCCGGCGGCGGCTAAGGTGAGTTCCTCATTGACGCTGGCACCTGCACCGGCCAGGGCCATCTCCTCGGGTCCCTTGCGGGCGAACTTGGTCAGCAGATAGATGTCGACGAAGCCGAGCAGGCCGTAGAGGAGCGTGAAGCCTATCAGGGAGCCCATCACCTGCGGCACGCTGATCGCCTTGGAGACGGCGTCGGAGGTCCTCATGACACCGTAGACGATCCAGGGCTGCCTCCCCACCTCGGAGACGATCCAGCCGAGCTGGTTGGCGATGTAGGGAAGCGGTATGCTGTAGACCAGCAGGCGCAGGAAGCGGGGATACTTCTCCAGGATGCCGTTTCTCGACAGGAAGACCGCCAGCGCCGCCATCAGTATGAAATAGGTGCCGAGACCGACCATCAGGCGGAAGCTTAGGAACACCGGGAGCACCGGAGGGCGGTCCTCCTTGGGAAACGAGTTGAGCCCCTTGATCTCGGCGCTGCTGTCGTGGAAGGCGAGGAGGCTCAACAGGCTCGGTATCGGGAACTCCGACACCAGGTTGCACTGGTTCTTCTCGTCGGGAAAGGCGATCAGGTTCAAAGGGGCGTAGTTGCAGCTTTCCCAGACCGCTTCCATGGCGGCGAACTTCGCCGGCTGGGTCTTCGCCACGTCGGCCGCGTGGAAATCGCCGACCACGGCGACCATGATGGAGGCGACCAGGGCGAAGACGGCGGCCATGCCGAAGGAGGCCTTGAAGAAGGGGCGGTTGCGCGCCCTGAGCAGGTGCCAGGCCGAGATCCCCATGACGAAGAAGCCGGCAACCGTATACCCCGAAAGGATCTGGTGTCCGAATTTCAAAAGGCCGAACGGGTTGGTGAGCAGCGCCATGAAATCGACCATTTCGGCGCGGCCGTTTCTCAGCACGTAGCCTACCGGGTGCTGCATCCAGCCGTTGGCGAGAAGTATCCAAAGCCCGGAGAGGTTGGTCGCCAGCGCCACCAGCCAGATGGATAGCAGATGCACCCGCTTGGAGACCTTGTTCCAGCCGAAGGCCCAGACACCGATGAACACCGACTCGAGGAAGAAGGCGACGGTGGACTCGATGGCGAGCGGCGCGCCGAAGATGTCGCCTACGTAGCGCGAGTACTCGGCCCAGTTCATGCCGAACTGGAACTCGAGGGTGATGCCGGTCACCACCCCGAGCGCGAAGTTGATCAGGAAGAGCTTGCCCCAGAACTTAGCCATCCTCAGATACAGCTCGTTGCCGCTGAAAACGTAGCGGGTCTCCATGGCCGCGATCAGGACCGAGAGACCGAGGGTGAGCGGGACAAAAATGAAGTGGAACATGCTGGTGATCGCGAACTGCAGCCTGCTCAGGGTCAGTACATCCATCGATAGGCTCTCCTTTGGGAATGAAATGGCACTTTTCTATCTGCTTGGGACGGGATTGCGATGCTGACGGTTGCCTCGGGCGAAAGGACTGCGGACCGCCATTACGACAAACAGGACCTTATTCATCCTGTTTACGGGCAAATTTTTTTTAGCCGCTACGGCTTCGGGCCAGGGTCTCTATGGTGACACCGTCAAGGATATGCACGACCTCAGTCTGTACCTGTTTCCAGATACCGTGCACCTGGCAGGTTCCACCCCTGTCGCACGGGTTGCCGAGCAGGCAGCGGTTCGGGACGATAGGCCCCTCCACCGCCTCGACCACCTCACGAAGCGTGATGGCGGATGCCGGGCGGGCCAGAACGAATCCGCCGCCGGTTCCGCGCGACGAGGTGACCAGCCCGAGCTTGGCAAAGCTCTGGAAGATCTTGGCCAGAAAGGTCTGTGGCACCTCGGCCGCGGCTGCGATCTCGCTGATCAGGGAAACCCGTCCCGGCGGCTGCTGGGCCAGGTAGATGATGCCGCGAATCGCGTACTCTCCCTTTCGGGTCAACTCCATCATAAGAACACCTCAACAACACCTTTAGGACCGATTTTATCCCTTTATAGCCAATGACTGTCGCACTGTCAAGGGGAAATAGCGGCGCCGGCCGTTTTATTGTTGCGCCGTTCCACCTCCACAACCCAGACGCTGCGATAGAACCTCCCTCCCCTTCAAGGGCACTGCCATTAAGTTACGCGCTGCTCGCTCCCCCTCCCTTGATGCCCTTGATGGGAGGGGGTTGGGGGGAGGGTGAGGCTGGTACGAGCTTTTCACCCTCTCCCCCGCCCTCTCCCATCAAGGGAGAGGGGGCCTGTGCGGCGTGCGGGAAATTAGCACTGACCTTAACTTAACCCTGACTAGCGTCAATCTCCGGCTGAAAAACCCCCTCCCCTTCAAGGGGAGGGTTGGGGTGGGGATGGGGTTGAACGCGATTCTCGGCGGGAGCAGTCGGGAGGGATTGGCGGTCAAAAAAGGACAAAAAAAGGGGCCGTCCTGCGGCCCCCGTTTTCAGCATTGATGTGATCTGATCAGCCCAGCAGGCTGTTGAAGTTCCTCGCTCTGTTCGCCAGGATGGTCGGGTCTAAAACCTCACCGCAGCAGGTGCATTTCCAGGCGTCGAAAGACCTGACGAAATCGTAGTACTTCTCGGCGAACATTCTCCCTTTGCATTTCGGGCATTTCATAAAAATTACCTCCCACCTAAGAGTTGATTGAAGTCATTCACGTGGGGAGGACAATACATCTTGCATGCCAAGACAGCGATTATAAACGGGGCATAATGTTAATGAGACAGGCTGCCGCAATAAGCGCCGCAAAAAGGGGGCGTTATCTGAAATTAGAAATACCTCCTGATCGCGGCGAGCTTGCCGGGACCGATGCCGGGGACCCGAAGCAGACCGTCCAGAGAGCCGAAAGCGCCATTATTATGACGGTCCGAGGCGATCCGCTCCGAGAGTACCGGCCCTATCCCCGGGAGGCAGGACCAGTCGTCAGGCCCCAGGAGGTCGGGGTCCAGAGGGATCTTCAGCAGCATCCGCTCCTTCACCCCCATCCTTTCCACGCTAAATCGGGGAGTTTCCCGGTCAGCGAGCTTGAGCGTCACGACGTCTCCGGAGAGAAGCGGGCGGGCCGCCTGCGCGCCGGAAGCCTCGGCAAGCGGCGCATCCGGCAGCGTCATTTTAATGGCGGTCACGGCGGAGACGCCGTCAGGAAATCGATACAGGCCGGGGCGCGGGAAGTCGCCGGCCAGCCGGACCGTGACGGCGCCCGGGTGGCTGCCGGCTCCGGCACGAAGAAGGGCCGCGTCCTCACCTTTTCCGGTGGGTACGCGGCCCTTGAAGTACAGCGACAGGGAGAGCAGCAGGGCGATGCACCAGATGGCGAGTCGGCTGCTGCGCGGCATCACCTCTTGGGTAACCCCGCCTCCTCTTCCTTGTGAAGCTTGAATTCGATGGCATCGATCAGCGCCTGGTACGACGCCTCGATGACGTTGGAGGAAACGCCGACCGTCCCCCAGCGACCTTCCTTGTCCCCCGACTCGATGAGAACGCGGATCGAGGAGGCGGTCCCCTGCCCGGCCGGAAGCACCCGGACCTTGTAGTCGTGCAGCTTCACGTCCTTGAGCTTGGGATAGAATTTCTCCAGCGCCTTCCTCAGGGCGTTGTCCAGGGCGTTGACCGGACCGGTACCCTCGGCGGCGGTGTGCTCGATCTTGCCACCCACCTTGACCTTGATGGTCGCCTCCGAGATCGGCTGCTCGTCCTCGTGCCGCTTCTCGTCGATGACCCTGAACCCGATCACGGAGAAGAACTTGCGGTGCGTCCCCAGAGCCCTTTTCATGAGAAGCTCGAAGGAGGCCTCCGCCCCCTCGAACTGGTAGCCCCGGTTCTCCATCCCCTTGATCTCTTCCAGGATCTCCAGGGTGACCGGGTCCTTGCTGTCCAGGTTGATCTGGAACTCGGTCGCCTTGGCGAGGATGTTGGCGCGACCCGAGAGATCGGAGATCAGCACCCGGGTGGCGTTACCGACCAGCTCCGGCCTCATGTGCTCGTAGGTCTCGGGATGGCGCTGGATGGCGGAGACGTGCACCCCCCCCTTGTGGGCGAAGGCGGAATCCCCCACGTAGGGCTGGTGCTTGTTCGGGGCGAGGTTCGCCAGTTCGAAGACGTAGCGGGAGAGATCCCTCAGATGCCGCATCTGGTCGTCGCTGATGCAGTCGAGCCCCATCTTCACCTTGAGCGCCGGGACGATGGAGCAGAGGTTCGCATTGCCGCAGCGCTCTCCGAAGCCGTTGATGGTTCCCTGCACCTGCACGATCCCCTGCTCGACCCCGATGATGGTGTTGGCGACGGCGCAGTCGCCGTCGTTATGCGTGTGGATGCCAAGCGGCGTGGCGACGGCGTTTCTCACCTGTGCCACGATCCGTGCGATCTCGTAGGGCATGGTGCCGCCGTTGGTGTCGCACAGGATGATGCAGTCGGCACCTGCCTGTTCGGCCGCCTTGAGCGTCTTGATGGCGTACTCGGGGTTGGCCTTGTAGCCGTCGAAGAAGTGCTCGGCGTCGTAGAAGACCTCGGGCATGCGCGCCTTCAGGTACTCCAGCGAGTCGAAAATCAGCTCCAGGTTCTCCTCCAGCGGTATCCGGAGCGCCTCGCGGACCTGAAAATCCCAGCTCTTGCCGAAGATGGTCACCGCATCGGCCTCCGACTGCACCAGGGTGCGTATGTTCTGGTCCTTGTCGGGGGTGACCTTGGCGCGTCGGGTGGAGCCGAAGGCGGCGATCTTCGCCTGGGTGAGCTTCTCCTTCTTGATCTCCTTGAAGAAGGCGATGTCCTTGGGATTGCTCCCCGGCCACCCCCCCTCGATGTACTGGATGCCGCATTCGTCAAGCTTGCGGGCGATGCGGATCTTGTCCTCGACCAGGAAGGAGATATCCTCCGCCTGCGTTCCGTCCCTAAGCGTCGTATCGTAAAGTTTTACCAGGCTCATGTCCCCACCTTTCCAAACTCAGTCGTTCTACGTTCTACGTTCTACGTTCTACGTTCTACGTTAGAGGTCTAAGCTCATTGCGGCGAACTCAGGCCTGCACCGTTTTTAACGTAGAACTTAGAACGTAGAACGTAGAACGGTTTCTGTTACTTCCCCGAGAGGCCGAAGGCGTCGTGCAGCACCCTGACGGCGAGCTCCGTGTATTTCGCGTCAATCACGACGGAGATCTTGATCTCGGAGGTGGAGATCATCTGGATGTTGATCCCTTCATTGGCGAGCGTCTTGAACATGGTGGTGGCGACGCCGGCGTGGCTTCTCATGCCGAGGCCGACGATGGAGACCTTGCTGATGTTCTCGTCGGAGAGGACTTCCTTGGCGGAAATCGCCTCGGCGGTCTCCTTGGTGATGGCGAGGGCCTTCTTGAAGTCGGCCTGGGGCACAGTGAAGGTGAAGTCGGTGAATCCCGCCTCGCTCACGTTCTGGACGATCATGTCGACGGAGATATTGGCGTCGGAGAGCGGCGAGAGGATCTGGGCCGCGATACCCGGCTTGTCGGGAACCTGCATCACTGCTATCTTCACTTCATCCTTGGCATAGGCGATACCGGAGACGAGCACTGCTTCCATTTCTTTATCCTCCTTGGTAACCATGGTTCCGAGATTTTCGTTGAAACTTGAGCGGACATGTACGTCCACGTTATATTTCTTGGCGAATTCGACCGAGCGGATCTGGAGCACCTTGGCGCCCAGACTGGCGAGTTCCAGCATCTCCTCGTAGGAGATCCGCTCTATCTTCTTGGCGTCCTTGCAAAGGTTGGGGTCGGTCGTGTAGACGCCGTCCACATCGGTGTAGATCTCGCAGACGTCGGCCTTGAGCGCCGCAGCGAGGGCCACGGCCGAGGTATCGGAGCCGCCGCGTCCAAGGGTGGTGATGTTCCCTTCGCTGTCGACCCCCTGGAAACCGGCCACGATCAGGATGGTTCCTTCCTTGAGGTCGCCCCGCATCTTGGCGTCATCGATGTTCTCGATGCGCGCCTTGCTGTGGGCGTTATCGGTGAGGATCGGGATCTGGAAGCCAAGGTAGGATTTGGCCTTGTATCCCATCGATTTCAAGCACATGGCCAACAGGGCGATGGAAACCTGCTCCCCTGCCGCGACCAGCACGTCGTATTCACGATTGTCCGGGAATTCACACACCTCGTTGGCAAGTGCCACCAGCTTGTTCGTCTCGCCCGCCATGGCCGAAACGACCACCACCATGTCGTTGCCCGCGTCGTAAGTCTTTACCACCCTTTTCGCAACGTTGCGTATCCGTTCGACAGACCCCATCGAGGTGCCGCCGTACTTTTGGACCACCAAAGCCATGTCAGTCCTCCTTGTCCTCAACTATTGATCCGCCGGAGCTTTTTCACCCGCGGCGGTTAGAGCAATCTTTATTAGCAAGAATATACCGGTGGGTCAAAACATTTTTTTACACAACTACGCCGCGATCAAAGGAATCGGATAACTTTTGTACTGGCAAAGGGTCAAAGCCGCAAAGGCACAAGGGATATCTGAAGCTTCAGCCCCGGGCCTTTCTCTGCAACAAAGCGAACAAAATGCCAGCAAAATCAGCACCCTTTGCTTTTATCACCGCTCTGATTGACTGAACCTTTGCGGGTTTAGGCATCGCCTTCGGCCCTATAACCGTACAAGCATCAATAACGTCAATCTTTGTTCTGGGACGGCCCGAAATCGAGCCGGAAGTCAGGCGGGAAATAGCGCTTCCAAGAGCTCGGCCGCTCTTGGTCCGACGGCCGCGAAGGAGACCTTCCTCTCTTCGGCCTCCTCATGGGCGAGGGAAACGATCAGCAGCTGCGCGGGCATCTCCTCTCCCAAGCGCTCGGCCCACTCCACGACACAGGCCCCGGTTCCGGAGAAGTATTCCTCGAAGCCGAGTTCGGCGACCTCCTCCGAGCCGTGCAGGCGATACAGGTCGAAATGGTACAGTGGGAGCCGCCCCTGGTAGATGTTGAGAATGGTGTAGGTCGGGCTGGTGACGGGAGTGCCGGGATCCACCTCGAGGCCGGCGGCGATCCCCTTGGCGAACTGGGTCTTACCGGCGCCAAGCTCACCCACCAGCGCGATGAAATCGCCTGGCGCCAGGAGCCGACCCAGCCTCGCGCCGAGTTGCACGGTCTCGGCACCGTTTTTGGTAACGACAGAGCACATCGGGGCTAACCTATCATGGTCCTGATCATGTCGATGCGGCCGATCACGCCGACGACGCGCCTACCCTCGACGACCGGCACCGCGTGGACCCTATGGCTGCTCATGATATCGGCGACCTCGCTCACCGGGGCCTCGGGTCCGACGCTGAACACCTCTTCGCTGAATATCTCGCCCACCGTCTGCCCGGTCATCTTCTGCAGTTCCTTTTCGAACCGCTTGTCGCTCTCCAGGTAGATGACCCAGTCGAAGATCGAGACCACCGTCGGGATGTGCAGGTTCTTGTCCTGCTCGATGAGGTCGCTTTCCGAAACGATCCCGATCAGCTCCCCGTTATCGTCTACAACCGGCACGCTGCTGACGCGGCTTTCGGAAAAAAGCACCGCGAGATCTCTAACCGAGGTCTCGCGACGCACGGTGATAACTTCCTTGGTCATGACATCTTTCGCCTTCAACATAGTTTTTCTCCCTTTTCGTTTGCGATACATCTTCCGATAACGCCGATCTGCAGCGATCGGTAACGCCGTTTCCCGCGGTGAAACAAGCTTCAGCCCGACAGCCGGCAGAGAGGTAGGGTGGGCCGTGCCCACCACACCCGGATCCTGATGGTGGGCACGGCCCACCCTACATTATGGCATCTCCGCGTAAAGCTGCCTTCAGCCCGACAGCCGGCACAGCGCCTCCGGCAGCATCTCCTGGACATCGGTGGCGTTGAGTCCCTGCGTCCCCTTCCGCTCGACCAGCAGGTCGGCGGCGTAACCATGGACAAAGGCCGCGAGCTGGCAGGCCTCGAAGGGGTGATACCCCTGCCCGACCAGGGCGGCCAGCACACCGGTCAGCACGTCCCCCATTCCCCCGCTCGCCATGCCCGGATTGCCGCTGCCGTTTATGGCGATGCTGCCGTCTGGAGCGGCGATGATGCTGCGCGCACCCTTCAAGATCAGGTAAACCTGGAAGCGTCCGGCAAGATCCCTGGCAGCTCCGATCCTGTCCGCTTCGATCTCGGGAATGGAACAGCCGGCAAGGCGCGCCATTTCGCCCGGGTGCGGGGTAAGCAGAGTCACCCTCCCCCGCCTGGACAAAAGCAGCTCCGGCGCGGCTGCCAAGGCGTTCAGCCCGTCGGCGTCCAGCACGAGCGGCCCGGCCAGGGAGGAAACCAGTGAATGCACCAGATATATCGTGGATGCGCTTCCGCCCAGCCCCGGTCCCAGGGCGACGGCATCCTTGCCGCGCGCGGCCCGCAGCAGTTCGCCAAGCGCGCCCGCCGGCAGAAAGCCCGACCCCGGCTTGCCGACCGGAAGGGTCATCGCCTCCGTGCTTTTCACCTCCAGGACCGCGTTCAGGCCGGCCGGCACCGCCAGGGTGACGAGCCCCGCTCCGGTCCGTACCGCACTGTTAGCCGCCATCGCCGCGGCGCCGGTTTTTCCGGTCGATCCCGCAATGATCAGGCACTGCCCGCTGCTTCCCTTGTGGGCGGCAGCGGCGCGCGGCCGGTAGAGCCTCCTGGCGCGGGCGAGGTCCACGAATTCGCAGCCGGGGGCCTCGGAGAGCACGGCGTCCGGCATGCCGATATCCGCCACCACCAGACGGCCGCAGAACTCGGCACCCGGCTGCAGGATGTTCCCCAGCTTGGGAAGGGCGAAGCTCACCGTCAGATCGGCGCGCACCGCCCGTCCCAGCACGCGCCCGTCGGCTGCATCGATCCCGGAGGGGATGTCTACCGCGACCACCGGGACGCCGGCAGCGTTGATCATCTCGATCGCCTCGCCGTAGACCCCGGTGACCTCGCTCTTCACCCCGGTGCCAAGGAGTGCGTCCACGATCAGCGTCGCGCCTTGAAAGAGTTCCTGGTGGCGCGACGCACCCTCGGGCGCAGAAATGACGGTGCCGGGATCCAGCCGCGACAGGTTGGCCGCCGCATCCCCCGTGACGGAGTCCGAGGCGGCGACAAGCAGCACCGGCGCCTCCCATCCTCTCTCGATGAGGATCCGTGCGATCACGAAACCGTCGCCGCCGTTATTCCCCTTGCCGGCGACGATGAGCGCCCTCTTGCCGGCTCCCGGGCCGAAGCCCTCGGTGATGGCATCGGCGCAGGCCCGCCCCGCCTGCTCCATCAGGGTGAGACCGGCGATGCCGAATTCCCGTATCGCCCTTTGATCCATATGCTGCATGACCTGGCCGCTCACAACCTTCATCTAACGCTCCAGTACCACCATGGCAACGGCGCATCCCGCATCGTGGGACAGCGACAGGAAACAGGCGCTCAGTCCCGCCTCCCGGAACATCTCCAGGGCGCGCCGATAGAGCCTCAGCTCCGGTTTGCCCAGATGGTCATTGACCACCTCCATGTCCTTCCAGGAGAGTCCGTCGCGAAGCCCGGTCCCGAGCGCCTTGAGGAAGGACTCCTTGGCCGCGAAACGGAGGGCGTAATGCTGCGCGCTCTGCTTTTTGCCGGCGCAGTACTCGATCTCCAGGGGAGTGAAAAGCCTCTGGAACAGCGCATCGTTTCCCTGCGCGAGAAAACGCTCGAAGCGCGCTATTTCAACGATGTCAACGCCGGTGCCGTATATCAAGTTAAATACTCCGTGATCACTGTGACTGCTCCCATGAAACAGAAGTGCCTAGTTACCCGATTAGCGCACTGAACCGGGTCGACCACCAGTCTCCCCCTTTGCAAAGGGGGGCGGGGGGGATTTAGCCCAAGTTGCCGTAGCGCACATTGTTGCGACAGAGCTGAAATCCCCTAAATCCCCTTTGCCAAGGGGGACTTTCTGCGCCAACCTTAATACTGAAGGTCGGCCCAATACTATACATTTTCAGCAGGAGCCACAAGCGCTAATGTGAAAGCAATCAGCTCCGGATTCATCGCGGGGCGGCAAGCTCCGGCAGCGATTCCCGCCATTCGCGGATCACACCCGGCAGGTCGAGCGACCAGGATGAGAGCGCCTTGGCCACCGCCGTTTCGATGGTCGCCCGCTCCCCGAGACTCTTCAATATCCCCTGCACCGCATACCAGCCGTAGCGCGTGACCATGAACTCGGCAAGCGAATAGCTCTGCTGGTAGGCAAGAGCCGCCTCGGCACCGGACATGGAGCCGAAGGAGCCGGAAAGTGTGGCAAGGGAAAGCAGGCGCCCCTCCTTGGCCGCGCGGGCAAAATCGGCGGGGGGATGACTGAACTCCTTGCGCCCCTGGATCTCCGCGAGACCCTCGTTGAGCCAGGTCGGGATGTTGCCGCCGGTGAGCTCGGCGATCAGCACGTGGGTGAATTCGTGAAACAAAATGGCGCGCATCTGCGGGGTGATCCTGGTCACCCCGCCGACCGGGAGACGGATCTTGCCGTCGTAAAGTCCGCCGGACCAGTCCGGCCCCGCGGTAACGCTGCTGTAGTCCCGCTTGGCATAGAGCAGCACCGGGATCCGGGTGGTCGGGAACCGGCCCAGGTCGGCACCCACGCTGTTGTAGGCGCTCTCCAGCGCGTCCAGCACCTCGGCGGCCAGCCCCTGGGGAAGTTCCGCGTCAAAGCTCAGGTCGAACATGGAGCTGAACCCCTTGTCCATTTTCGACTCGACCGGCAGTTCCCGCTCCGCCTTCTCGATCAGCCCCCGGGTCCCCTTCTCATCCGGATCCTGCTCCAGGGCACGGCGCCAGAGGGCGAGCGCCGCCGGAAGATCCCCGGTATCGTAGCTGATTTTACCGAGGAAGAGGAGCGGCTTGGCCCCGTCGCCGGCCTGCAGCAAGTCGGCGCGGGCGGCGTCATAGTTCTTACCGAGGTAGAGGGCGATGCCGCGCATCAGGCTGAGATCCGGCGAGCCGGGTGAGAGCTCGCGTGCCTGGCCGAAGTAGTCAGCCGCCTCGGCGTAGCGGCCGGCCTTCAGCTCGCGCTGGCCGATCTGGGCGCAGGCGACGGCCAGGTTGCGCCGCAGCGCCTCGTCGTAGGGGTAGAGGGAGAAGCCCCTTCTGAGCCCTTCGAGCGCCCTGTCGTACTCGCCCCGGCTCATGAGATCCTGGGCTTGAGCGCTGTAGGAGAGAGGATCGCCGGCGCTAGCCGCGCGGGCTAACAGGACAAGAAGGAGCAGGAAAAATGCGGTTGAGCGTGCAGTTGTTCTGGACATCTGTCTGCCTCAAGGGTTGGCGGCGCTGGGGGGAGGGATGGCTAAGGGGTGACCTTTGCGCTCAGGCGGCCCCTCTCGCCTTCCTGATGCTCCGGGCGATCCCGGCCGGGTCGAGGCCGTAGGCGGCCTTAAGCTCCGCCTGCTCCCCCTGCTCTATGAAGCTGTCGGGGAACCCGAGACGGGTGACCGAGACGCCGCTCACCTCGCACTCCTCGAGAAGCTCCAGCACGGCGGTGCCGAAACCGCCGTGAAGCACGTTTTCCTCCAGCGTGAAGAGCATCCCGGTGCCGGAAAGCGCCAGTATCAGCTCGCCGTCGAGCGGCTTTACGAAGCGGGCGTTCATGACGGAGAGCTCCACCCCCTCCAGGGCAAGCGCGGCTGCCGCCTCCAGGGCCGCCTGCACCATGGTGCCGATGGCGAGGATGGCGCCGTCCTTTCCTTCCCTCAGCAGTTCCCCCTTTCCTATCGGAAGCGGCGCGAGGATCTGGTCGATGGGGACTCCCAGACCGGTGCCGCGCGGGTAGCGCACGGCCGAGGGGCCGTCGAGCGAAAGAGCGGTAACCAGCATGTGCTGCAGCTCGTTCTCGTCCTTGGGCGCCATGACCGTGAGCCCCGGGAGCTGGCGCAGATAGGAGAGATCGAAGACGCCGTGGTGGGTCGGCCCGTCGCTGCCGACCACGCCGGCGCGGTCGATGGCGAAAAGGACCGGGAGATCCTGCAGGCAGACATCGTGGCAGAGCTGGTCGAAGCCGCGCTGCAAAAACGAGGAATAGAGTGCTACCACCGGACGGAACCCCTCCGCCGCAAGCCCCGCCGCGAAGGTGACGGCATGCTGCTCGGCGATGCCGACGTCGAAGAAGCGCTCCGGGAATTCCTTGGCAAACGGCGTCAGGCCGGTGCCGTCCGGCATGGCCGCCGTCACCGCGACGATCTTCTCGTTCTCCAGGGCCAGCCGCTTTATGGTCTGCCCGAAGATCCCCGTGTAGGAGGCGCCGCCCCCCTTCCCCTTCAGCACCTTCCCGGTTTCGGCATCGAAAGGCCCCACGCCGTGGAAGAGCGAGGGGTTCGCCTCGGCGGCCGGATATCCCTTTCCCTTCTTGGTGAGGACGTGGATCAGCACGGCGTCGTCGAAGCGCTTGACGTTCTCCAGCGTCTCCAGCAGAAGCGGGATGTTGTGGCCGTCGATGGGGCCAATGTACTCGAAGCCGAAGGCCTCGAAGAGCATCCCCGGGGTGAAGAGCCCCTTGAGCGACTCCTCCGCCCTCTTGGCGACCTGCAGCGCGGACCGGCCGAACATCGGCAGCCCCTCGAGAAACGCCTCCAGATCCTTCTTGGCCTTGTGGACGAATTCGCTGGTGATGGTGCGGGAGAGCAGGTTGGAGAGCGCCCCGACGTTCTCCGAGATCGACATCTCGTTGTCGTTCAGGATCACCACCAGGTCCTTGTTCAGCTCGCCGGCGTGGTTCAGCCCCTCGAAGGCGATCCCCCCGGTCATGGAGCCGTCGCCGATCACCGCGAGCACCTTGTTGCGGGCCCCCTTCAGGTCGCGCCCCACGGCAAGCCCGAGTGCGGCCGAGATGGAGGTGGACGAGTGGCCGACGTCGAAGCAGTCGTGCGGGGACTCGGCCCGTTTGGGAAAGCCGCTCAGGCCGCCCAGGGTGCGCAGCGTCCCGAAGGCCGCGTTTCGGCCGGTCAGAAGCTTGTGGGCGTAGGCCTGGTGCCCGACGTCCCAGACGATCTTGTCCGAGGGGGAATCGAAGACCCGGTGCAGCGCGATGGTCAGCTCGACGACCCCAAGGCTCGGCGCCAGGTGGCCGCCGTTTGCCGCGCAGGTCTCGATGATCCGGCTGCGCAGCTCCGAGGCGAGAAGCTCAAGCTCCCGAAGCGAGAGCCCCCTCAGCTGTCCGGGCTCCGAAATCCTGTCCAGGATCAAGGGCATTACGAATTCCTCTTTACGATGTAGGAAGCGATGGCGCGCAAAGGGTCGGCCCGCTCGTCAAAGGGTGCCAGGGCGTCGAGCGCCATCTGCACCAGTTCCTGCGCGCGCTGCTTGGAAGCCTCCAGGCCGACCAGGGCCGGATAGGTCGCCTTGCCGCGCGCCTGGTCGCTCCCCGCGTCCTTCCCGAGCTGCTCGGTGGTCCCCTCCACGTCCAGGATGTCGTCTGCTATCTGGAAGGCGAGCCCTGTCGTGTCGCCGTAGCGGGTAAGCGCGGCAAGCTCCCGCTCGCCGGCGCCCCCCAGAATGGCTCCGGCGCGCACCGAGGCCCGGATCAGCGCCCCGGTCTTGTGGGTGTGGATGTAGGAGAGGAGCGCCAGATCGATCTCCCCCTTCCCCTCGCTCTCCATGTCGACCATCTGCCCGCCGACCATGCCGCGTGAGCCCGCTGCGTGGGCTATCTCATGAATCACCCTGAGCCGCGCCGCGGGATCGCCCCCCACTTCAGCCCGGGAGAGGAGGATGAACGCCTCGGTGAGCAGCGCGTCGCCGGCAAGGATGGCGGTCGCCTCGCCATACACCTTGTGGTTGGTGGCGTTTCCCCTGCGGAAATCGTCGTCGTCCATGGCGGGAAGGTCGTCGTGGATCAGGGAATAGGTATGGATCATCTCCATGGCGCAGGCAGCCGGCAGCGCCCGCTCCGGATCGCCGCCCACCGCTTCGCACGCCGCCAGCAGCAGCACCGGGCGCACGCGCTTTCCCCCTGCGAAGATCGAATAGCGCATGGAGCCGTGCAAGGCGGCAGGGAGCTCCCCGGCGTCAGGGAGCAAGCGGTCCAGCGCCTTGTCTACCAGCTGGCATCTCTGCTTCAGATAATCCTTTAGATCCATGATGGCTCCGAAAAAGCAATTGACAATTGACAATTGGCAATTGACGATTGATTTAGTTATAAAAACGAACCAGCGCTAATGGTAGCAGCTTTTTGTTTTCCAATTGCCAATTGTCAATTGTCCATTGTCAATCGTCAATTGTCTAATTGCCTATTCTTCCTCTTCAAACGGCTTGGTGACGAAACTTCCGTCGCGCTGCTTGATGAGAAGTTCCACCCGCCGCTCCGCCTCGTTGAGCTTTTTGCTGCAGAAGGCGGAATGCTTCACCCCTTCCTCGAACGCCTTCAGGGAATCCTCCAGGGAAAGCTCCCCCCCCTCAAGCTTCTTGACGACTTCCTCCAGCTTTTTCAGCGCCGTTTCGAACTTCTCTACCGCCATAATGGACCTCTCGAAAAAGAAAACTTATTATACAGATTGGTTATCCGCCGTCAAGGAGAGAGGCGAGAGGTTAGCAGGGGTTAGGGAGGTACAGCGTAGGTCGGGTTAGCCCGGAGGGCGTAACCCGACATGCAGTTGATCGCATCGGGCAGCAGTTGATGGCAGAGGACAGAAGGTGTCGGGTTACGCTCCGCTAACCCGACCTACAGCTGTTTCCCTAGCCCCTGTTTCACTGTTTCACGGGGAGCGTGCTCTCGACCCGGCAGAGCGCCCCTCCGGCCGCAAAGCTCAACTCCAGCCGGTCTCCCGCCTCGATCTCCCGGCTGTACCTGACCACGGTGCGCTCCGGCAGCTTGCGGGTGATACTGTAACCGCGCGACAGGGTGGCAAGCGGCGAGACGGCATTGAGCGTACCCGAGGCGAGCCGCAGGCTCTCGGCAGCACAGGTCAGGCTGCGCATCAGGGCATGGTCCATGCGCAACGACAGCGTGCCCAGCCGCTCCGAGCTCCGCTGCAGCGTGAGGGCCGGGCTCTGCCGGGAAAGCCGGGCCGACAGCGAGACGATCCTCTCGCCGTGCTTTTCCAGCATCAGCCCGGTCTCGCGGGCAAGCCGCCCGTCGAGCGAGTCGACCCGCTGGGAGAGGTGCCCGAGAATCCTGGTGGGATCTGTGACCGCGCGGCTCAGCGAGACGACCCGGGCGCGCCACCTCTCCATGCGGCGCAGCTGGTACATGTCCAGGCGGTGGCAAAGGGCCTCCAGCTCGGCCATCAGCTCCTTCTTGCTGCGGACCACGAGTTCCGCCGCGGCCGAGGGGGTCGCGGCACGCAGGTCCGCCACGAAATCGGCGATGGTGAAGTCGATCTCGTGTCCGACCGCCGAGATGACCGGGATGGCGGAACGGTAGATGGCGCGCGCGACGCTCTCCTCGTTGAAGGCCCAGAGATCCTCCAGGGAGCCGCCGCCGCGCCCCACGATCATCACGTCGATGTTGCCGACCCGGTTCAGGTCGTCGATAGCCTGGGCGATCTCGCCGGCCGCCCCCTCCCCTTGCACCCGGACCGGGGAGATCAGCAGTTCGACGTTGGCGAAGCGGCGCGACAGCACGGTCAGGATGTCCCTGATGGCGGCGCCGGTCGGAGAGGTCACGATGCCGATCCTGCGCGGCAGCTTCGGCATCTCCTTTTTGTGCAGCGCGGAGAAAAGCCCCTCCTTGGCGAGCTTCTCCTTGAGCTGGATGAAAGCGAGCTGCAGCCCGCCGATCCCCTGCGGCTCGAGGTAATCGGCGACCAGCTGGTACTCGCCGCGCGGCTCGAACAGGGTGAGCCTGCCGCGGGTCAGCACCCGCATGCCGTCCCTGGGTGTGAACTTGAGGGTGCGGAAGGCGCCGCGGAACATGACGCAGCGCAGCTGGGCTCCCGCGTCCTTCAGGGTGAAGTAGCAGTGTCCCGATTGCGGGCAGGCGAGGTTGGAGATCTCCCCTTCGACCCAGACCTGGTCGAAATTCTCCTCCAGCAACCCGCGCACCAGCGCGGTGAGCGCGCTCACAGTGAGAACACGCCGCTCCTTGAAAAGTTCCACAGAGACCTCCAAAACGGAAAACAGGAAAAACCAGGCGGTAAATCTTTGGGACGCTGATCAAGGCCGAAAAGGCATGATCAACCGGGCGCTCTCCGGACTCCGACCCTCACCCGCAAGGGGAGAGGGAGCGCTTTAGGGTTTTGCCGTTCTACCACGACGGCCCCACCCTGTCAAACCGGTTGACCGTCACGACGTGTCGATGCTAGTATGCGCGCCATGAAAAACTACCCTTACGTGATCACCGTCTCCTCCGAAAAGGGGGGGGTGGGCAAGACAACACTGGCAACGAACCTCGCCATCTTCCTGAAGGCGCTCGACGAGAACCTCCCGGTCTCCATCTTCTCCTTCGACAACCACTTCACCGTCGACAAGATGTTCTCCATCAAGGGACAGAAGCTCAGCGGAACCGTAGCAGACCTGCTTCTGGAGACACCCGGCTGCGATCTCCTGCACACCGGGCAGTACGGGGTGAACTACATCCCTTCCTCCACGGCTCTTAACGACCTGAGAGGGTCGCTCAAGGGACCGATGGTGCTGGCACGGCTTCTGGCCATGTCCAACATCTCGGGGATAGTGATCGTGGACACCAGACCCGACCTCGACGTCATGACCCAGAACGCGCTCTACGCCGCGGACCGGGTCCTGGTTCCGATCAAGGACATGGCGAGCATGGACAACTGCAGGAACATCTTCGAGCTGTTCGACAAGCGGGGACTGGACCGAAAGAGCCTCACGCTGATCCCCTGCCTGATCGACGAGCGCATCAAGTTCGAGGGGCTGTTCAAGGACCAGAAGACGCTTCTGAAGGCGTTCGCCATCAACCGCGGCTACCGCTGCTCCGACACCTTCATCTCGAAGAGTCCCAAGGTCGAGAGTCTCAACACCAACCCGGACGGCAGGATCTACCCGATCCTCACCCACGGGCGCGGCACCGACGTCTACAGCCAGTTCACCTCGCTGGGGCAAAACGCGATCAAGGAATACTACGACACCAAGGAGCCGCGGGCGCTCCTGTTCGACAGCTGGCAAAAAGAAGAGGATCAGCGCAAGAAAGAGGCCTATTTCGGCAGGCTCACCGGGCTTAAGAGCGAGTGCCTGGTCTGCGGCAAGGAATTGAAGCAGGATTCCCAGGTCTCCTACTACTGCGAGAGCTCGGACGGCGCCGCAAGCGGCTACGTGGAGTCCGACTGCTTCACCGGATTCCTGATCTCGGCCATCTTCCGGATCGAGCGGGAGCTCCCGGCCGACGACCCGACGCGGATGATGATAGACCAGACCGCACGGGAGTCGGTCTTCGTGCTGAATCCGGGAGAAGGCGAAAGCCCCGGCAGCATCGACTTCCACCGTTTCGATCTAAGCGGCAGCTCGCTTCTGAAGAAGACCTATCCGCTGGCCCGGCTGCCGGAGCGCGACGGCTTTTCCGGAATAGTGGAAGGGACCCTGGCGGGGTACGAGGGACAGCTGCGCGACGCATTCCTGATGGTCCACCCGGTGAGCGGAGAGAATCCCGCCTCGATCCTCGTCGAGGAGAACTACCGGGAGATGGTAAAACTTAAGAAACGGATCGCTTCTCAATTATAAATTAGGGAAACCCCGTCCAGCTTAACAACCATTCAGCTGCGCACCCACTCTTATCCAACTCTCCCCCCTTTGAAAAAGGGGGGTCGGGGGGGATTTGCCCTCCCGCCGCCAGCATCGAATCCCCCTAAATCCCAGCACTGTCCGGTAAGGGAATTGCAAGTTTAGCGGACCTAAAAACACCGCCTTGCACCCTCCCCCAGCCCCCACTGCCATTAAGTTACCTGATTAGCGCTGATCTTCCGCTGCGAAAACTCCCTCCCCTTCAAGGGGAGGGTGGGGTGGGGATGGGGTAGCTCCGGCGCAGAAACACCCCCATCCCCCTCCTGACCTCCCCCTTGAAGGGGGAGGAACCCGAACAGCGGAAGATTGGCGCTAATCAGATTAAGTTAAGCGGTGATTCCGTGAATCATGTAGGGTGGGCCGTGCCCACCATCAGGATGCGGTTGTGGTGGGCACGGCCCACCCTACCTCTCATTCCCTTAACTTAATGGCAGTGCCCCCAGCCCCTCCCAGCCCCTCCCATCGTAGGGAAGGGGCTTTAAGTCCCATCTCCCCTGGTGGGAGAGGTTAGTTCTACTTTGTCATATTAACCCGCACGCTCCCTCACCCCGACCCTCTCCCGGAGGGAGAGGGAAAGTTGGAACAAGACGGTTTGAAATGTGGTGTCAAACAGCCGGAATCAGCCAAGCCTTTAAAGAACCCCTCGCCCTCCGGGAGAGGGTCGGGGTGAGGGAGTTGCCACGAAGTAATGTGACAAAGCAGGGTTAGCCAGAGGGGGGGAATGCAAGTTAGCTGGTGAGCGCCGAGGCATAGACAAAGGTGATCCCGCTTTTGGCTAGCTCCGGCATCACGGATTGCAGGGCCCGGATGGTGGAGGGGTGCGGGTGGCAGATGGCTATGGCCGCTCCCTTCCTCCTCGCGATGGCGGCCACCTCCGCCAGCTGCTTGTGGGCCGTGCCCACCATCAGGATGCGGTTGTGGTGGGCACGGCCCACCCTACCTCTCATTCCCTTAACTTAATGGCAGTGCCCCCAGCCCCTCCCAGCCCCTCCCATCGTAGGGAAGGGGCTTTAAGTCCCATCTCCCCTGGTGGGAGAGGTTAGTTCTACTTTGTCATATTAACCCGCACGCTCCCTCACCCCGACCCTCTCCCGGAGGGAGAGGGAAAGTTGGAACAAGACGGTTTGAAATGTGGTGTCAAACAGCCGGAATCAGCCAAGCCTTTAAAGAACCCCTCGCCCTCCGGGAGAGGGTCGGGGTGAGGGAGTTGCCACGAAGTAATGTGACAAAGCAGGGTTAGCCAGAGGGGGGGAATGCAAGTTAGCTGGTGAGCGCCGAGGCATAGACAAAGGTGATCCCGCTTTTGGCTAGCTCCGGCATCACGGATTGCAGGGCCCGGATGGTGGAGGGGTGCGGGTGGCAGATGGCTATGGCCGCTCCCTTCCTCCTCGCGATGGCGGCCACCTCCGCCAGCTGCTTGGCGATCGCCGCCTCGTCCTGCACGTTGTCCAGAAACACCTGACGGACCCCGCATTTAAGACCCATGGCACGGGCGGTCTGGTAGCCGACCGAGGCGGGCGAGGTCTTGCTGTCCACAAAGAACACCCCCTTCCCCTTCAGCACCTTGAGCACCACCTCCATCTTTTCGGCATTCTGGGTAAAACGCGAACCCATGTGATTGTTGGCACCAACGGCATGAGGGACGGTACGGAAGTAACTGTTGACCCGCTCCTGAATCTCGGGATTCCCCATGTTGAGCAGAAGCCCGATCTTCTCCAGCGGCTGTTTCGGGTATCCCTCGGGCTCCATCGGCATGTGCACCATCACTTCGGCGCCGGCCAGGTGTGCGCCCTCGGAGACTCCTTTGGCATGACCCAGGCTGGGAATCACCGAAAAGGTGAGCGGAAGCCTGATGGAGAGGAACGCCTGGAGCTCCTGCATGCTGCTCCCCATGTCGTCTATGATGATGGCGACCTGTCCGGGTCCTTTCGGTCGCGGGGTGGCGGCCGTGACGTGCGGCTTCGCGACCGGAACCGAGGCTGAGGAGATTTTCCCCTGCTGCGGAACGGGGCGCTCCGGGAGTCGCAGGTGCGGGGTCTGGTCCGCGCCGGTCACCGGTTCAGCCGGAGGAGCCGAACTGCGAAAGTGCTCAAGCAGGAAAAAGGCGAGCACGATGAGCGCCACGACCAGCAAAAGTGCAACTAGTGGCTTACGTCCGCCCGCGGATGGTTTACGTCTGTTGACTGCCCTACCCTTTCGTGCCACTGCAAAACCTCCCTCTGAGTAAAAAGGAGCGACGGCACGCTGATCTGTGCTGGCCGACCCGACTGTACAATACGTACTTCAAATTTAGTAACTCACGCACTTGAGCTATGCACAATTCAACATGATTAGAGGAGATAACAACATATGAGATGTATTTGCAATTTTTTTGAAGGCGGGGACGAAGCAGCGGATATGGCGGAAAGAGATCACCGGGTGATATCCCTCTTAAGATGCCCGTCATACTCCAAGGGCAGCTTTAGTTGACCACATACGGCAAGGGGAAATTGCCGGCAACTATGCCGGGAACTGTAATATCTTCATCTAGAGACTCCCATCTCAAAGCAAAACCATTCAACCTGATGGTGACTTCTTTCAGTTCCTCGTCGGTTGCCTGCGCCAGCAATGCAAATCGGTTCGCCGGGAAACCAATGATCCTGCCATCTGTAAGTTCCACGAAAACAGTGCGATGCTCCGCCCAAGCCCGAATCGCCGCCGGCTCGACCGTTTCTTTTTCAATGATGATGGTACTCATGAAATTTCTCCTGGAACAGCTCCTGATGCTGATAAACAAGTTTTTCAATAATGCGCAACACCAAAGGAGTTATCCCTTTGGCCAATCGGACCGGTTCCAGCCAAAATTTGCACTCGCCTTCGGGCGTTGCTATGTGGATGTGAGGCGGTTCAGTCCCCTCATCGGAGTAAAAATGAAAACGGTACGTGCCAATTCGTAAAACAGTTGGCATAATCAGTCATCCTGTTCGCGGCATGGGACCCGCATGCACTATAGCTTAGCCACAAAAGTCTGTCAATTTGCATCAACTTGGACTACTACCCACAGCAGCTTTAGCTTGACTGGTCGGGGTAGAGATAAATTTTATCCTGATTGGTACGAATCTCCCGCAAACTGCGCAAACACCCCCTCCCATCAAGGGACATCAAGGGAGGGGGGAAGACCAGGCGGAAGATAGGTAAAAATCAGGAATTTTATTGATATAACAAGCCGATTTACGGTATAAAGTCAGGTCTGCGGGATCAGCAAAGCAAGACTCTTCTTACTTACGGGGGTAACCATGGTCGAATGGCAAGAAAGTCTTTCCATCGGGATGTTGGAGGTCGATATCCAACATAAGCTGCTTTTCGAGAAGTTCAACGCTTTTCTGGCAGCATGCGAGGCGGAAACGGAAGCGGACGGGATTTACCGCCTGTTCTGGTTCCTCGAAGCCTACGCGATTACCCATTTCAATGAAGAGGAAAAACTGATGCAGCGGGTCGGCTTCCCCGATTACCTGAAACACCGCGAAAAGCATCTGGCGTTCGCCGGCGAAATCGCCAAACTGAAGGAACAGCTAAAGCACGAGGGACCTACCCATACCCTGGTATCTACCATGACCATGTTCATAAGCGGCTGGCTCGTGAATCACATTTCCAGCATGGACCGGGCCATCGCACGGTTCGTGGCCTGAGGGTATTACGGCCCCCGGCCTCAGCGCCCTCTTAGGTATGAGTAATCCTGTAGCAGCGGCTCTCTTGCCGTGATCCTCCGCAGAAGGGGATCGCGACAGGAATGCCGCTGCTGCAAAAGTGCTCCACGCGACTGCATCGTTGGGTTACGCGATGAGGCCGCTAACCCAACCTACGAGACTCCCAGTTCAATCCGACACTGCCCCTCCCCCCTCACTTCCATAACCTGCGTTTACTTGACTTGGATCATAATCTTTAAAACTCCCGGTGTTACCATGGCTCTACAGACGGCAGATGCAATCCGCGACCATGCGGCCGCGCCGTCGCCGCCATTGTGACAAGACGGGCGCTCAAGGAACGGAAAGCCCGTTCCAATGAGCCGCCAAGGAGAGTTAAGCCATGAAAGAATCAGGACAGGTGTCGGCTGAAAACATGGATGCAATGACCATAGGCGCTGTGGTTGCCGGAGATTACCGCGCCGCTGGGGTCTTCGAAAAATACGGCATCGATTTTTGCTGCGGCGGAAACGTTGCCGTAGCGACCGCCTGCCGGGAAAAGGGGATCGATCTGGAAGAACTGCACCGGGAGATCGAGAAGGCAGTGGATCAGCCGATGGACCGGAGCCAGAACTACTGCACATGGGAACTCCCGTTTCTCGCAGACTACATCGTCAACACGCACCACGCCTATCTCAAGGAAAATACCGAGGTCATCGCCTCCTACGCGCGCAAGATCGCCCAGGTGCACGGCGCCCACCACCCTGAAGTGATCAAGATCGCAGCGATCTTCGACCGTATTGCGACCGATATGAAGCTCCATCTGCGTGATGAGGAGGAACTGCTCTTCCCCGTCATAAGAAAGCTGGCCGCGCTCGAAAAGGCGGGCGCCGCGCACGAGGACAGTGATATCGAGGTACTGAGGGCCAAACTCGATTCGCTCAGCCACGAGCACGACGACATCGGCGCCGCGATCCACGACATCCGCCGATTGGCTGAGGATTACCTGATACCGGAAGGCGTCTGCAACACCTTCATGGTCACCTATCAGAAGCTCAAGGAATTCGAGGACGACCTGCACAAGCATGTCCACCTGGAAAACAACATCCTGTTTCTGAAGGCCGCCAAACTGTAGAGCCGATGGAGGCCATTCAATTCGCGCAAAGCCGGAGGCGGTCCGCTGGGGCCGCCTCCCCAGCAAGCCAAGTTAATTTGCAAAAGGAGAAACCATGGTAGCCATCGTCTGTATTTTCGCCCTATTATGGACAGTAGCCGCAGCCGTTTCGCTTTGTCCCTTCAGGTGCCGTTCCAATTCTGATAACCACTAAGCAAGTAGCTGCACCCTCCTCTCTTCTCATTCCCAGTTCCTATTACTGCCTATCTGCTGCCCCCGGCTCCCCCTTTGAAGAACCGGGGGTGCGGGGGCAGCGTTGTCCGGTAGCATTTCCCCCTCTCCCTAACCCTCTCCCACCAGGGGAGAGGGGACTATAAGCCCCCTTCGACGAGAAAGGGGAGTACAAGCTCCCCCTGCCATTAAGTTAAGGTCAGTACTAATTTCCCGCACGCTGCAAAAGCCCCCTCTCCCTTGATGGGAGGGGGCAGGGGGGTGGGTGAAGTTGCACTGCCATTAAGTTAAGGGAATGAGAGGTAGGGTGGGCCGTGCCCACCACAACCGCATCCTGATGGTGGGCACGGCCCACCCTACATGATTCACGGAATCACCGCTTAACTTAACGGCAGTGCCCGCAAGGGGAGGGGGGACACGCTCACGTGGGTTTACGGCTTAACTTAACGGCAGTGCCCCCCCACCCCCTTCCATCAAGGGAGGGGGAGCGCGCAGCAGGTAGGCGCTTTAACTTAAACCGATTAGCGCTGATCTTCAGTAGGAGGCTCGATATTCGCTCCCCCCTTTGTAAAAGGGGGGTCGGGGGGGATTTCGCCCAAGGCGCCACAGAGTGCAGCTTTGCAACTAACTGCAAATCCCCCTAAATCCCCCTTTTTCAAAGGGG
>Ga0154470_1008_pt1 | contig 32136 bp, 34 predicted proteins | sample RifGroC2_FD_115949 | JGI IMG/M metagenome (GOLD analysis project Ga0154470, IMG submission 115949) | Geobacteraceae bacterium GWC2_58_44 | reverse complement strand
AGCGGCACTCCTTGGAGAGCTTGAAACGCTCCACCGCCTTGATGAGCCCCATGTTCCCCTCCTCGATCAGGTCGAGAAAGGGGAGCCCGCGGTTGATGTAGCGCTTGGCGATCTTCACCACGAGGCGCAGGTTGGAGACGATCATCCGGTCCCGGGCCGCCTTGTCGCCGAGATCGATCTTCGCCGCCAAATCCTTCTCCTCGTCGGCGGTCAACAGTTTGGTCTTCTGGATCTCGCGCAGGTAGAGCTTGATGGCATCGTCGAAATGCTCGACCACCGCCGCCTTGATCTCTTCCTCCTCGACCTCGGCAGGCTCTACCTCGTCCGCCTCTTCGACGTCCTCAAGCTCCAGCGCGTCCGGGTCCTGCTCTACATCAAGAAAAAGAGGGGCCTTCTCCTCTTCCAAAAGCTCGTCGGTTTCCATGCAAGACTCCTGTGGCAAATGTGGGGTTGGGTCTTCATGCACCTGGTCGTCGTCGTTTTTCCAGATCTACTGCTCTTCGCTCCAGCCGTTCTTCCCGATCAACCGGACGAAGCGGCAGCCGTCCGATTCCTGCCTCTCGACCCTGCCGTCGAGCCCTTTGGTTACCAGCACGAGCTGCTGGTCGGTCCGGTCTCCCACCGGGATCACCAGCCTCCCCCCCGGGGCCAGCTGATCGATGAGGCATTCCGGAACGTGGGGTGCGCCCGCGGTCACCAGGATGGCATCGAACGGCGCCTCCTCGCTCCAGCCGTCGGTGCCGTCCCCGATCCTCAGGTTCACGTTCAGAAGCCCCAGGCTGTCCAGCGCCTTGCGCGCCTTGAGCGCCAGCGGCCGGATCCTCTCCACCGTGTAGACCCGGTCCGCCAGGGTGGCGAGCACGGCCGCCTGGTAACCGGAGCCGGTACCGAGCTCCAGCACCTTCTCGCGCCCGGAAAGCTCCAGCATCTGCGTCATCTTTGCCACGATGTACGGCTGCGAGATGGTTTGCTTCTCGCCGATCGGCAGAGATCCGTCGCCGTAGGCCTGGGCCGCCATGGCCTCCTCGACGAAGATGTGCCTCGGTATCTCGAGCATGGTCCCGATGACCCTTTGATCCGTGATACCGCGTTTCACCAGCTCGGCGACCATCCTCTTGCGTGCAACCGTTAAATTCATCTCCCCCCCAATATGTCGGCGGGGAAATATAGCAAATGGAGTCCTAAAAGTCCAGCTTCACCGCAGTTGCCAACCCTTGAGCGCCTCGATGGAGGCGTAGTTGGTCAGATCGATGTGCAGCGGGGAGATCGAGACGTGCCCCCGCGAAACGGCATGGTAGTCGCTCCCGGGTATGTCCCGGAAACTGAGATCCGCGGTCCCGATCCAGTAATAGTTCCTGCCGCGCGGATCCACCTTGTCCACGATGGTCCCCTCGTAGCTCCGCTTCCCCTGGCAGGTGATGAGCGGCGCCAGCAGTTGATGCTCCGGGAGGTCGGGAACGTTCACGTTGAGAAAGGTGTCGGGGGGAAGACCCTTCTCGAATACCATTTGCGCGAGCCGTGCGGCCAGGGCTGCTGCCGCGTCGAAATGCTCCCCTGCCCCCTGGGTGGCAAGGGAGACCGCGATGGCCGGGATCCCCATCAGGGTCGCCTCCAGGGCCGCTGCGACGGTGCCGGAATAGGTGACGTCGTCGCAGAGGTTCGCCCCCCGGTTCACCCCGGAGATGACCAGGTCGGGGCGGAAGGTGATCAGGCTGTGGATGCCGAGGTTCACGCAGTCGGTCGGCGTCCCCTCGACGGAGAAGACGTTGTCGCTTATGCGCGCAGCCCTCAAGGGGTGATGCAGGGTGAGCGCGTGCGACACGGCACTCTGTTCCCTATCGGGGGCCACTACCACGATCTCGGCCACCTCGGATACCCGTCTCATCAGTGCGGCGAGCCCGGGAGCATGCACGCCGTCGTCATTGGTAATCAGAATCCTCACTATCTGAACCTCTCTAACAGAATCAAAAACGCAGCATCAAAAGCTGCCGGCCAGCCGGAGCAGCGCAAAAAGGAAAGATTCAGACAGTGGCCTGGAGCCGGCATGCGCTGATAGCATCGGAAAAAGCCGGTGTGCCAGGAAGCCGCCCTACCCATCTCTGTTTCGGCCGGACCGGGAGATACTTTAACACATTTTAATTTTATTTTAAGAGATATTTTACACGCATCACCGTCAGAGGATCAATCGGTGCTGACACAAGCGGCCGCATCCCTCCTGGCATAGCGCAGCTTCATGGCGATGAGAGCCGTATAGCAGACTATGGAGAAGACATTGGCGCAGATCAAGGGGAGATCGTTCAGAGAAATCCCGTAAATGAGCCAGAGCATCATGCCGAGAGTCAGAAGGACCAGCTGCGACATGGACAGGTCGCGGGCGTGCTTGGTCCGGTAGGTCTGGAGCACCTGGGGAATGGCGGCGCCGCTGGTGAGAATGCCTGCGAAAAAACCGGCATAGGAGATAAGATTCATGCGCCTTTTTTCCCCTTGAACTCTGCGGTGGCCCAGTCGATCTGGGAGAGCAGGCCGCGCAGCGCCGAGACCTCGCGCTCGTCCAGCTCGGCGCGGGAGAAGATGCGCCGCAGGCTGCGCATCATGTGATCGGGATTTTGCGGGTTGAGGTAACCGATCTTGAGGAAGGTCCGCTCCATCTGGGAGTAGAGCGGCTCAAGAGAGGCGGAGCCCGCCAATTCCCGCGCCGGCGTCGCTGGTGCCGCGGCGGTTCCGGCCCCTTTCAAAAGCTCGTAGCAGAAGATGAGCACGGCCTGGGAGAGGTTCAGCGAGCCGTACTCGTCGGCGGTCTCGATGGTCGCCTGCCACCGGCAAAGCGCCACCTCGTCCGTGGTGAGGCCGCTGTCCTCCCTGCCGAAGACCAGCGCCATGCGGCTTGTCGGGGCGCAGCCGGAGAATCTCTCCACGATCTGGACCGGGGTGCAGATCTCGTTTCGGTACTTGCCGTGGCGCCTCGTGGTCGCCACCGAGAACTCGCAGTCCGAGAGCGCCTCCTCAAGGGAAGTGAAGATCCTCGCTGCGTCCAGGAGGTCGCGGGCCGAGACGGCGAACATCGCGGCGTCCGGGTGGTCCACCCTGCAGGGATTCACCAGGCGCAGGTCGGCAAGCCCCATGTTCTTCATGGCCCTGCAGACCATGCCGATGTTGCCGGGACTCTGGGTCCCGACCAGTACGATTGAAACTCTTTGCTTCAGATCCATGAACATCCTTCCAGGTAAGGCTGATTGATCAAAAAGTCACCCAAAGGCGGATTCAGGGGGGATTTCGGCTCGGCGGTCAGCTGCGCCCTGCAGCAACGTGGTTGAAATCCCCCCCACCCCCCTTTGTCAAAGGGGGGAGCCGGAATCAGGTGATGCAACGTTGGCATTAGAGCATAAGAAGGTGGGGTTTGGCAACAGGAGGATCAAAACGAACCATCAGCCACGGAGACACGGAGAAAATCTCATTGATTCCGCTACCAACAACCCTCCCTCCCCTTCAAGTGGCACTGCCTTTAGATAAGGTCAGTGCTAATTTCCCGCACGCCGCACAAGCCCCCTCTCCCTTGATGGGAGAGGGCTGGGGAGAGGGTGAAAAGCTCGTCCCAGCCTCACCCTCCCCCCCACCCCCTCCCATCAAGGGAGGGGGAGCGAGCAGCAGGTAGGAGCTTCACTTAATGGCAGTGCCTTCGAGGGGAGGGTCGGGGTGGGGATGGGGTAGAGTCTGCGTCAGAGCACACCCCCATCCCCCTCCTGTCCTCCCCCTTGAAGGGGGAGGGACGTACAGCGGAAGATCATCGCTAGTCAGAAAAACTTTTATTCAAGATTTCTCCGTGGCTCCGTGGCTGATGGCTATGGCTTGGTACTTCTCAGCCTCATCCGTTTAAGCCTCGCCCTGGCGTGCCTGCTGCGCCACCAGTGGGCCACGAAGTGGCTCAGCCAAAGACAGCCGGTAAAACCGGCCAGGATCAGGAGCAGGAACGGCTCGTAGCGCTCCAGGTCGTCGATGAACAGCCCCGCTCCCTTGCCGAAGAGATACCCCCCCATCGAGAAGATGATCGCCCAGGAGAGGGCACTCACCAGATTCAGGTACAGGAAGCGCCGCGAGGGGAAATTTGTCATGCCGAGAATGATCGGGAGCAGTATCCTGAAGCCGTAGGTGTATCGGGAAATGAAAGCGACGAAGGTCCCGTAGCGTTCGATGAGACGCAGGGCCTTCCTGAACTTCTTGGCAAAGGAGGTGAAGAGCTTAAGGAGAAACGCCCCCTTGACCCTGCCGATATGGAAGTAGAACTGGTCGCCCAGGAAGGAGCCGGCTAAAGCGGAGAGGATGACGCCATAGATGTTGAGATATCCCTGGAAGGCGAGAAATCCGGCGAAGATCAGGATCGCCTCTCCCTCCAGGAAGGTCCCGATGAAGAGAACCCAGTAGCCGTGAACCTGCAGATATTCCCTGAGAAATTCCTGCACTGCGACTCCGTTGAGCTAGACTGAGGTTTTAGCTGCGCTGACAGATCAAGGTTGCAGTATACCAAACCTTTGATCGCTTTATAACTCTACCTCAAGTTTCACTTGCGGTAGACCGGATTCGCCCCCCTCACCTCGACCACAGGTCCATCTTCCAGGAGTTCGGGCCCGCCGGAGTCACCTTCATACACGTCCTCCCCCACCGCCCAGGCGTAGATCTTTTTCGAGTCCTGCAGCACCGGAAGCTTAGGCGACCCGTAGACCCGGTTCTGCATCCCTTCATCGTAGAGGCCGACGCAGCCATGGGAGGCAGGCTTCCCGGGGAGGTCCCTGGCATGGATCCAGTAGGAGACGTTGTCCGGGCCGATATGGAAACGCATGGCGTTGTCCATCGGATACTGGCCGGTTTCGTCCTCCGTCTTGTAGAGCGAGGAGGTGTGGTTACGGTCCCTGGCGTCGATCCGGTAAATCCCTACCGGCGTCTCGTGACCGAGCGAGCCGGTCGCGGCCGGAGCGGAAAAGCGCAGCTTGCCGTACTCGTAGGCACCGATCCACTGCTCCGTTATGTCGAGCAGCAGAAATTTTTCCTGGTTTTCGGCTGGCGGATATTCTGCCGGAAGCGGGGTGTAGCTCCTGCAGGCGGCCATATCGTCCGGCACCTTGATGGTCATGCCGGGATAGACGTGCCGCCGGTCTATCCTGTTGAAGCGGGCGACGAAAGGCCAGTCCGCGCCAAAGAGCGACTCCAGGCTGTCCTGGGGCCTGATGAAATGGGGATGCCAGGGGATCTTGGCCAGGCTTGGATATTCCACGCGGGTCAGGTCTTCGCGGGCGGGGTCCTTCGGGTTTGCCGCGGGCTCGGAGGTTGCCAGAGGGTTGTAGACCACGATTGAGGAAAGAACTACCAGAACAATTAAAAACAGCACCTTACGTAACATTCAGCAACACTCCCCAACCTGAAACGACTAATGGGGCCTATGCCCCATTCGACCTTCTAATTAACACTATTGCAGCTCCCAGGTCAAGAAAAAGCGCGTGCGGCCAGCACCTCCTCGACCGCGGTGTAGGGATCCATGGTCCGGTTGCGCAGACCGTCCAATATTTCGCGGTACTTGCCGTTCTCCGTTATGTGGCCGAAAACGGTTTCGAACAGCTCCTGTCGGAGCGTGTCGGCAAAGAGCTTGGCGTTGCGCTCCTCGATCAGGCGCTGCAGGGCGCCGGAGACCTTGAGATACTCCCGGTGCGCCTCGAACTCCTCGATGAGCTCCTCGATCCCGATGCCGCGGCTCCCCTCCGTCTTCAGGACGTGCGGCTGCCAGGCGCCCGGCTCCGGGTGCTTCATCTCCAGCATGGCGGTCAGCTCGCGCGCGGTCCGGTCGGCCCCGTCGCGGTCCGCCTTGTTCACCACGAACACGTCGCCGATCTCCAGGATTCCCGCCTTGATGGCCTGGATGTCGTCGCCCATTCCCGGGACCATGACCACCACCGTGGTGTGGGCGGTGCTGACGATATCGACCTCGTCCTGGCCTACCCCCACCGTCTCGACGATGACGACGTCCATCCCCATGGCGTCCATCACGTTCACCACATCCATGGTGGAGCGCGACATCCCGCCCAGGCAGCCCCGGGTGGCGAGGCTCCTGATGAAGACCCCGGCGTCCTCCGCGTGGCGGTTCATCCTGATCCGGTCCCCGAGGATCGCGCCGCCGGAAAAGGGGCTGGTCGGGTCGATGGCGACCACCCCGACCAGGAGGTCCTTCCTGCGGAAAGCCGCGATGATCTGGTCCACCAGGGTCGACTTGCCGGCTCCGGGGGGACCCGTGATGCCGAGGATGTAGGCGTTACCGGTGCGGGGGTAGAGCGCCTTCAGCTCAGCCACCGCGCTTTTGAAGCGATCGTCGATATCCCGCATCAGGCGCGCGGCGGCGCGCACGTCGCCGTCGAGCACACGTTCGGCAAGTGTCATCACAACTCCCTTAAACCACGTTCTACGTTCTACGTTCTACGTTCTACGTTGTTCTACGTTGAGCTTTTACGCGTGGGGTGTCACGTTGTCGCGAACCCATGCCACGATGGTCTCGGTCGACGTGCCGGGGGTAAAGACTTCACGGATGCCGGCGGCCTTGAGACCGGGGATGTCCTCCTCCGGAATCACGCCGCCTGCCATCAGGACGATGTCGTCGGCCCCTTTCTCCTTCAGGAGCACGTTGACCGCAGGAAGCAGCGTATTGTGAGCGCCCGAGAGGATGGAGAGCGCGATGCAGTCCACGTCCTCCTGGATCGATGCCGAGACGATCTGCTCAGGGGTCTGGTGCAGCCCCGTGTAGATAACCTCGAAACCCGCGTCGCGAAAGGCGCGCGCGATGATTTTTGCTCCCCTGTCATGGCCGTCCAACCCCGGTTTCCCTACCAGCACACGCAATCTTCTTTCAGCCATGGCACACCCCCTAAAGATGGTTTTCAGTTTATAGTTTTCAGTTTTCAGTTTCCAGTTTCCAGACCCAGTCCTTACCAGCCCCCAGCCCCCACTGCCATTAAGTTAACGTCAGTGCTAATTTCCCGCACGCCGCACAAGCCCCCTCTCCCTTGATGGGAGAGGGCTGGGGAGAGGGTGAAAAGCTCGTACCAGCCTCACCCTCCCCCCCACCCCCACTGCCATTAAGTTAAGGGAATGAGAGGTAGGGTGGGCCGTGCCCACCACAACCGCATCCTGATGGTGGGCACGGCCCACCCTACATGATTCACGGAATCACCGCTTAACTTAATGGCAGTGCCCCCCAGCCCCCAGCCCCTGCTTATCCCCTGTCTCTCCTATTTCTCAATCCCGTCGCGCGACTTCACGCCGGCCTTGTAGTAATGCTTGATCTCGCGCATCTCGGTGACCAGATCGGCCGCCTCGATCACCTTTTCGTGGGCGTTGCGCCCGGTAAGGACCAGCTCCACGTTCTGCGGTTTATCCCGCATGAGCTCCAAAAGCGCATCCACAGGGACAAGCCCCATGGAGACGGCGCCGTTGATCTCGTCCAGTATCACCATATCGTACCCACCGCCCGTCACAGCCTTGCGCGCCAGCTCAAGCGCCTCACAGGCAAGCGCCTTGTCCGTCTCGTGCGGATTCTCCTTGTTCACCCATCCGGGACGTCCGGTCTGGATAATGGTGAGGAAGGGGGCCAGCCGCTGGGCTGCCATCTGCTCGCCGTACGGCCCGCCCCCTTTCATGAACTGGATCATGCAGACCATGAGTTCGCGACCGACGCCCCGCAAGGCGAGCCCGAGCGAAGCCGTGGTCTTACCCTTGCCGTTTCCGGTATACACCTGAATAAGACCCTGTTCCAGTTTCATAACAGCACCTTTGAACGCGTCATTTGCCCATGAGGTAGACCGGTCGCCTGTCGAGGAGAGATCCCGGTCATTCTCCATACTCACGATAACGAAACAGAAGAGGAAACGCGTATCGGTTGTCCAGGCGGGCCTTGGTCGGAGGAGGGTCGTATCGTGTACTTCATCCCTCTAGAACTGCCGCAATATAGCAACAGCAAAAGGAGCGTGTCAAGGCGAAACAGATTTACTAAAACAATGTTTATGGCAAAGCGGCGCGCAACAAGTGAGCCACAGCGTTCAAACAAGAAGTTGGCACAACAGGGCCATTCAGATAGTTTCACGGGACATGGGCTATTAGCTCGGCGGGAGAGTGCCACCTTTACAGGTCAGGGTTTTACGGGACAAGCTCCGCCAGCTTAACAGGAAGATCCCAACTGGCAGTAATTAAAGAGAACGATTCGCTATCATCCTGACGCATCCATATTGCCTCCCGGGAGGAGACGGTCAGCATCCAGGTCTGGGTCGCGCTGTCCGGCTTCTTCAAGGCGAAAGCACGCGGTGTTAAAATGGCGATGCAAAAGTGGGGGTCAGGGTCACGCACGGACTGATACATCAGCGCCCCGAGGCCGGCAATCCGTGAAACGCGCCCTAAGGCCTGTGTTCCTGAATAATCTGTGGGATGTAGCCAAACAGTGGAATAGGAATCGAATGGCGGCTTGCGCAGGTCGATGCAGGAGGTCCTTATCGGCACGCTAAAAGCAGTAAACATGCATGGCTGAAGGCGAGTCAGGCCGGAAGTATCCTGCAAAAACCTCCATCGCCAGTGTGCAACTTCAGCGGCACCGGTGCGGACAGTTTCGGCTCCGTAAAAAACTGCGGGGTCGCTGATAGCTCGAAAACGCGAGCCGGAAGGCGGACGCGTGTCGTACCGAAAAGGGCTGAACAGGAGATAATGTAAGCCAACGGCCTCGGACGGAATAGGCGGCTTGCATTCTTCGATGATCTCTTCCAGCAGTTCCTGCTCGGCACGTGTGTCCACTATTTTCAGGGTAGAGACAATGTGCTGTGCCTCCACAATCCGCCATACCTTGCAAGAGATATCGCTGGATTCAGACGACAGCTCGGCAGGCGTCCAAGTAGGTAACGACACGTACCATACCCTCCGTTGATTCAATCAAATCAGCCGGTTTCTTCCCGGCAAAGGCCGCGTTCTCACCTGCGAGCCATTTACGTGCATCGTCCATCGACCCGCCAACGATGGAATCGAGGGATCGGAAGAGCCGGACCAGAAGCACGGCAAACTCCCACTCCTTCTTGTCCGGCGATAGCTGGTAACTATTTGCGTAGAGCCTTGTTATAGTTGCTGCGCTTAACCCGAGTACACGTGCCAGTTTTCCTTTGGGGAGGTCAAGATAGGTAGCGGTATTAATGACAGCTTTGGCTAATACCAGCGGTTTGTCCATCTTCTGTTGCATCGGAGCAGTGCGTGGCATGACAAGCTCTCCTCTCCCCAATTGTCGCTTTCCCTGGAAAGGGTATCATAAATTTCTTTCCCGAGGTAGACATATTTCCTTTTAATGGCCGCCATATTGACTGCACGGATCAATAGTTCTCCTGATTGGCGCCCCACGCCGCTATGCAGCGCTTTGTCGGAAACAAAGTTCATCTTCGCTTGGCACCTCCCAAAAGAGGCGTGTCAAGGCGCGGACCGAGTCACTGGAAAGAAACAAGGCTTGACATGAGAGAGTCCATCTGATATTTACACTGGACACATGGGCGATTAGCTCAGCGGGAGAGCACTGCCTTCACACGGCAGGGGTCGTAGGTTCGAACCCTACATCGCCCACCATGAAAAAAGCAAAGGCCAAGTCAAATGACTTGGCCTTTTTTGCCGTTTCTTCGCAAGCATCTCACGAAGACCGCCCCACTGATATTGACCCGCCTAACGAGTCCGATGCCAGCCGTTAGCTTTATTCCTCATCAACCGGGTGCCCGTCAGTGCCGCGAGTCCCCCCGACAACAAGTCCTCCCTCTCCCATGCCCCCTCCCACATGCGCGCCGTAGCGCTAAGGCCTTCTCCGCCCCTTCTCCGCCAAAGCAGCTTGGCTGCGGCGGCCGGGCGCGCAGGCCCGGAGGGCGAGGGGCAGTGAACTGCCTACCGAAAAAAGGCCGGAACGGTGAAATAGAAGGTGGCTCCCCGACCCACTTCCCCTTCAGCCCAGATCTTGCCGCCGTGACGTTGGATGATGCGTTCAGCGGTGGCCAGCCCTATGCCGATCCCTTCGAACTCCGAGCCGTGCAGTCGTTCGAATGCCTTGAAAAGCTTCCCGGTCTGGTTTTTCATTCGAACGGTCGTGCCATGGATCGGCGCCTCTTCAGAGCTGCCAGGTTTTCATTTCTTCCCAGAACCCTTGCACATACTGCAAGGAACTTCTTCAACATCATATCCGGACTGACGAAATGCCGCCAACACTTTTCCTTTCCCTTTGCATTTCGGGCACATGGAGGTATTCATAATGATTCTCCTTCCCTACTTGTTTGTCATTTGATTGCACTTGCCATAACACAATTTTACCAAAACTGTGTGAAACAAACCATGAATAATATCATCGAGACATGGGAGAGGCATGGCTTGAAATGGCAAAGGTCAACACCGACACCTAATCGAACCCAGAATCATCCTGACTGAGGGACGGCTTACATAGCGAAAGCCGCCGCCCGGAGTCGAACTGGCAGAGTCGTAGCTCCACCATGTCAGCCCTGCCGGAGTCAGACAGTCACAACGGGCACGACCATCTTCCAAATTCTTTGCAATTGCGGTAACATTTGAATATGCCGACGGCAGGCTGCTGCGCTCTTCGCAGGGAGAGGGACCCGCAAGGCAACACTGATACTGCCGTTATTGTATTTCCGAAAGGATGAGACAGAAAAGGAGACCACAATGGCATGCGATGAGAAGAGGCATAAGGAGCATATCTGTGTCCTGACAGTAAAGGGAGAACTGGATCTGGTCCATGCGCTGACGCTACAGCCCACCATCGAGTGCGGCAAATGCGGCGCCAAGGCGAGTGATCCGGATTTGGTCTGCGATCCGGTACAGCTGCCGGATGTAGGGTGGATGGGAGACGGCGCGGACGTGAAGCTTTAACGGGTGCGGGGAGTGGTTGGACGCAAAAGGGCCAAGTCGGTGACTCGCCCCTTTTGCTTTATCTATCTCTGCCGTCTCATCTTCCGAGGCGACAATGGTGGTCGCCCTTGAGTGGTCAGAAGGTCACCCTGATGCCGGCCGCGGCGTTATGACTTTCAAACCTCAGTTCGTTGTCGAAGCTGGTATCGTCGTTGAATGAGGCTCTCGAGGTCCCGAAGTAGCGGTAGCTCAGGTCGAGCGAGAGCATGCTGCTGAGGGCGATCTCGAGGCCGGCGCCGACCTGGTAGGCGAAGACGGTGTCGTCGTCGGACTGGTACAGTTCGATCCGGTTTCCGGAGAAGGTGGAAGTACCGGAGGTCTCGCTCAGGTGCATGGCGGCAAAACCGGCGCCGCCGCCAAGGTACGGCGTGATCGGACTTTGGTTGTGCAGATCCAGGAAGAGGTTGCCCATCATGGCCATGGCCCCGACGCTGCCATCTATGTCTCTGTACCTGATCCCGCTGATTCGATCGGTGACGCTCGTGATTTCCCCGTGCTTGTAGGAGAGTTCTCCTTCCAGGCGCCACAAGCCGAAATCGAAACCACCGGTGCCTCCTATGTTGACCCCCGGGTCAAACTCGACCCGGTCGTCCAGGTCGAAACCTGACACGTCGGTGTCTGCAGGGACAGCCGCTCCGATGAATCCAGAGACATAGGCACCCTGGATGGGGGGAGTCGCCGAGCAGATCAATACCGCCATCGGCGGCAATCGCAGACGGTGTACGACCCGGTCAGCAGGACCGGCCGGGGATCTCGGCAAGGGATTGCTCGATTGCGAGGAAAAGGCTTTGATAGGCAATCGGCTTCAGGATGTAGTGATCGAGCTGAAATCCTTTACCGACTGATTCCTCCAGCGCAGCTTTTCCGGTGTCAGCAGTCAGGACGATGATCTTGATATCGGGCTTCAGTTCCCGGATGGCCTTGACCATTTCGATACCCCCCATCACAGGCATGTTGATGTCGGTGATGACGAGATCGGCGCTCTGCCTTTTGAAGAGGTCGACACCTTCTCTGCCGTTACTCGCAGCGCAGACCGTGGCGTCGCTGAACTTTCTCTGCACCACGAGACCGAGTATCTCACGGGTGTCCTTGTCGTCTTCTACAATCATTATGGTTGGGGATGCCATGGGACTGGTTTTATCCTCCATTTCCGACTCGATCTTGAATTCAGCACCGACTTCGACATCACGTACGGGAACAAACCCGCCATCCGGCACTACACAGCCGGCTACCGGACGCGTTGACTGGAGACGAATCGTCGACTTCAGCCAACGGCTTCAACGTTCACTGCCGGGGCAAGGCCAGGGACATTCAAAATCTCGCATACAGGAGAAATTGTGCCTGCCACCATATATTAGCTCCCGCCTATTGTCAACAAACGACCCTGGACGTGACTTCAGCCAGCAAAAGATAGGTTCAAGCCAAACCGGCTAATCACGCCACCCTCTCTCAGATATCGCATTTCACGAGAAATAACGAGATTGCTCCAAGCCCGAAGGCGGAACAATCGAAATTTCCCATTTGGTTCTGCATACGGTCCCTCGTCCGGATTGAACCAGATCAGGAATTTGGTAATCTGAGGAGTGCGACTCGTGCTTGCGAAGATGGGATCCGCCGTGCTGATTGAAAGGGGGGCATTGACATGGAAAGTACCGTTGCACAGGCAATAAGAGAGTGGACTCAGTTCGCCATCCTGATCTTCGCCACCGGCTTCGGTATTTACCGGTTCGTGTACAAGGACATTTATATCCCGAGCAAACGCACGGCCACCCTGACCATCCAGAGCAGCCTGGAGGAATTCGGCCGCGCCCGGGAGAGCGTGCTGATCAGGGCCCGGATCCATGCGGTGAACCAAACGGACAGGACGGTTTACGTCCCGGCGCTATGGTACTCGGTGTTGGGCCTGCGCTTCGGTTCGCAAGAGGGAGTGCTGCCGGAATATCGTTCCCGGGTCGAGCGCTCGCCTTGCCAACTCAACGCCCGGTACTCGATGGTGAGCGAAGCAGATGTCGTCGCCGTAGGCACAATCCTGACACAGCTGACCGATTTTTATCATCCGGCCGATCAAACCGCCAACGACATACTGTTTTGTGTACCCGTTGATCGATACGAGGCGATCGAGCTGCGGGTGAATTTTTTCTTCACCAAGGAGACCCGCGGGTTGGGGTCCCCGACCTGGGAGGTCAGCGAACTGGGGGAGCTTAACCCTCTCATCCCGCTCATGGGCCGGCGCTATGACCCGGAACGGGACCGGGAACATGGCAGGTGGGCAGTAAGGACCGGGGCCGGCTTCAACTGGTCCGTCTCGACGCTGCCACTTCTGCCCGCTATTTCTCCTCCCGCCCCTGTTTCTCCTCCGGCCGCCTGAAGGGAACCATCCTCCTCAGTCGCGCTCCTTGAGCCGAAACCAGGTCACCATCGATTCGGTCGGCTGCGCGCCTGAAAGCTGGTCCACCGACTTTCCTTTATGAAGCAGATGCACGACCGGAATGCCGGTCACTGCGAAGCGGAGGGCAAGCCTCGGATTTTCCTCGGTATTGACCTGGACCACTGCAGCACTTCCTGCCAACATCTCCGCTGCCTTTCGCACCGCCGGCGCGAATGAGAGGCAGTGCGGTCACCAGGGCGCCCAGAATTCGACAAGGACCGGGCCGTCGTAACCGGCGATGAAGTCGTCGAAATTGCGGTCGGTCAACTGCTGCGGCCGCAAGTAGAGCGCCGGCAGTTCGGCACGGCAGTTGCCGCAGTGCCCGGAGATCGCCTCCTTCTCGGCGGGAACCCGGTTGGTGGTGCCGCAGGACCTGCATTTAACGTTGTACGAAGTCATGGGACCTCCTGTTGATCGAGGCGGTGGTCTGGCCCACCCTGCCCGATCAGGGGATGACTCGGCCTCTACCCATTTTACTCCTTTTGGCGATTGGTGCCGAAGGTATCATCTGCCTGACCCCGAGGGCGTCTGCTCAACCTTGCCGGAGCAATTCTGCGTTTCACATTTTTCCCGTTTCTGCTATGGTACGCAATTGCCTCGCTACAGGCGATCAACCCAGCAAAATGTCAACCGGAGGTTCCACCCTGATGAAATGCCGAATTCTGCTCCTGCTGCTCGCTGCGTTCCTGATGACCACACCCGGCGCGCACGCTGCACCCCCCGTACTCAAAGCGAACCCGCCGACGCTCAGCCAGGGCCTAAGCGTTCCGATACTGCTCTACCACCGTTTCGGCCCGACCGTCGCCGACGGCATGACCATCAAGACCAGCGTGTTCGAGGAGCACCTGAAATATCTGAAGAGCAACGGCTACACGGTGATCCCGCTGCGGGCACTGGTTGACTACTATCTGAAGAAGGGACCGGCTCCCGCACCCAAATCGGTGGTGATCGTGGAGGACGACGCGCACAAGTCCGTGTACTCGGAGATGCTTCCGCTGGCCAAGAAATACAACGTCCCGGTCACGGTGTTCGTCTATCCCTCCGCGATCTCGAACGCCAAATACGCCATGACCTGGGATCAGCTCAGAACGCTCAAGAAGAACGGCTTCGACATCCAGTCGCACACCTACTGGCACCCGAATTTCAAACAGGACAAGAAGAAAATGAGCCCGGCGGAATTCGAGAAGTCGGTAACCTTGCAGTTGAAGAAGTCAAAGGAGAGGTTGGAGAAGGAAATGGGTAGCCCGGTCGACCTCCTCGCCTGGCCCTTCGGCATCTACGACGATTATCTGCTGAAGCGGGCTGCGGAGATCGGCTACAAGGGAACCTTCACCATCCAGGCGCATCACGCGGGCCCGACGGATTCGGTCATGAAGCTGCCCCGCTACCTCCTGATCAACTCGGATCAGGGCAAATCGTTTGCCCGGATCGTCGAGGGGAGCGCGCCCAAGCGGAACATCGTGTACTAGAAGCGTAACCCGGCGCGGATCGCTCCGGGAGATGGGAGAAAGGATGGCGGAGTGCAACGGGAGCAGTAAGAAGCGCCCCTGCCCGGACTGCAAATTCTGCCAGTGGTGCTCGGACGACCGCTGCAGGATCTGCAGGGGGGAGAAGGGGTGCGGCAGGAAGCTCTCGATGGCCGAACAGATCGCCCTTTACGAGAAGATCAACAAAAAGTAGAGTCAGCGGCTCGCACACGGATTGGACGGAAACGATACTACCGGTAAAGGCAGATCAAGCAGAACTATCAGGGTCAATCTTCAATACAAATCCCACTTTCGACTCAAACCCACCGCTTTTCACCCTCCCCCAGCCCCTCCCATCAAGGGAGGGGGGCTTAAAGTCCCTTCTCCATCAAGGGAGGGGGGCTTAAAGTCCCTTCTCTATCAAGGGAGGGGGGGCTTAAAGTCCCTTCTCCATCAAGGGAGGGGGGCTTAAAGTCCCTTCTCCATCAAGGGAGGGGGGCTTAAAGTCCCCTCTCCCCTGGTGGGAGAGGGCTAGGGAGAGGGGGTGTTGACCTGTCTCATCAGGTCTGGGTCCCCTCGCGGACCTGCACTTTCTTCACCTTGGGGCGCGTCTTCACCCCGGTAAGGTCGTGGAACAGCCGGGCGAGGTACCTCACTGTCACCACCTTGTGGATGTAGGCCTGGGTGACCCTGTAGAGCAGCTTGCGCGTCCTGGAGGGGGCACGGCTGCCGAGCAGGAGCGGGCAGTAGTCGGAAAGCTGAACGGTGATGCGCACTCCCTCCTGATGGGGTGCTAAGAGCAAGGAGAACATGCCCCGGTCGCATTCCCCCGCCTGAACCAGAAAGCCGCCGCAGATGCCGAGATGCACCTCTTCCCCCCCCTCCCTTGCCTCGTACTGCGGCGCAGAAAAACTCAACAGCGAAAGGGAGGTGGCGAGGAGCCGGAACTCGACACCGTCCTCGGTCACCGTGGGTCGAATCAGATGGCAGGTGAATTCCCTCACGAAGTCGAGGTAGCGTTCCAGCAGCAGCGACGCCGTGACCTGCGATGTGTAACGCGCCGGAAGGTCCAGCCACTGCACCGAGTAAACCGACGCGTCGGTCAGCAGTATCTGCTGGCAGGCAACTTCCAGGGTGCGCTTTTCCACATCGCCTTTTAGCACAGTTCTCCCTTCACACAGATGGCGTACTTCAGATAACGCCCCTCGGGGAAAGTGACCGGATAGGGGAAATCCTCCGGTTGCCCGGAGAGGGAGATGACCTGCAGCGAGCTCCCCGCCTGGAGCGCGCCGCGGCGCAGCTCCTTCAGGTAGTCGGCCAGGTCGACCTTCTGGTGGTTCGAGGAGGCGATCAGCAGCCCTCCCGCCTTGAGCAGCCTGAGCGCCGCCGCCACCAGATCCGAGGTGCCGCCGCGCGTGGTGAAGCGGCTCTTCGAGGTGGTCGAGAAGGAGGGGGGATCCATCACGATGACGTCATAGCACTTCTGCTGGCGTGCCATATCGTCCAGCACCGCCAGGCAGTCGCCGACCATGAACTCGTGGCGCTTCGGGTTGAGACGGTTCAGGCTGAAGTTGCCGCGGGCAAGCTCCATGTACCCCGGAGAGGCGTCCACGCTGGTCACGAGCGTCGCCCCGGCCGCCGCCGCTGCCACGGAAAAGGCACCGGTGTAGGAGAAGAGGTTCAGAAACCGCTTCCCCTCGACCCGCCGGGCCAGGTCGCGGCGGTTCTTGCGCTGGTCCAGGAAGAGCCCCGTGTTGAGCCCGCGCTCCAGGCTCACCTGGTAGGTCAGGCCGTTCTCCTGCACCAGTAACGGCTCGGGAGCCGGTCTGCCGGCCAAAAGGTTGCCGTACTTCTTGGAATCGCTCTCCGACTCGAGCTCCCTGGTCTTCTGGGGCCGGGTCTTCTCGTAGATCCCCGCGGGCGAGAGGAGTTCCTCCAGCGCCTGCGTCACCCCCTTCAGGTGTTTCCTCCAGCCGGCACAATAGATCTGCACCATCAGGTAGTCGCCGTAGCACTCCACGGTAAGCCCGGCAAGGCCGTCCCCCTCGCCGTTCACCAGCCGGTAGGCGTTGGTGCCGTCGAGATCCGCATGTCCCCTTCTGAGCGCCAGGGCCAGCTCCAGACGCCTCTTGAGCCAGGCCCGATCCAGGCGCATCCGCTCGCGGGAGAGCACCCGTGCCACGATCCGGTCCTTCGGATCGAGAAGCGCCGTCGCCAGGAAGCGGCCGGAAGCATCGGTAAGTTCCACAAGATCGCCCGCCTCACCCGCGGGCCACCTCTTGGTGTAGCTGTCGGCGATGATCCAGGGATGCCCCAGCTCGATCATTCTGACTGATTCGGTTCCAACGATGCACTCTCGCGACATAAATCCTCTGCAAATAGACAGGGGCGGGAGCCCTCCCTGCCGACGGCGAACCGGTCGTGCAAGGTGAGCCCCCGCCCCTCAGGTTTACCTGATTGGCAATGATCTTCCGCTGTAGGTCCCTCCCCCTTAAAGGGGGAGGACAGGAGGGGGATGGGGGTGTGCTCTGTCGCAGACTCTACCCCATCCCCACCCCGACCCTCCCCTTGAAGGGGAGGGCGAGTTGTTGGTAGCGGAAGATTGCTGCTAATCAGGTAGGTTTAAGGGGTGGTACTGTTTCCCGGGTATGCTGCTAGTGGGTGATGTTGGTCTTAGCGGAAGTCTGCCCGGCCGCCATGGCCGCCCTTGCCTCCTCCAGCGCCTCCATCTCCTTCACCTTCTCGCCGAGCCAGTAATGCAGTTCGCGGGCGGTGTTGTAGTTCAGCACCACCCCGTTGATGACCTGCCGGACCAGGCTGCGGCCGAGATCCGACGGTTCCACGCTGGTCTCGGGGCCGATGGTGCCGGCCTGCGTGATCTCGTGGGTGATCGCGTTGGGGAGCGGCTGGCGCTCCAGGTAGAAATTCATCACCAGCTCGCCGCGCGGAGAGATGCCGCCGTGCGCCCCGTTGACGTAGACCGGGTTGTAGTCGTAGGTGAAGATGTATTTAAAGGTCATCTCGGGCTTCTTGTTGGACATGTCTTGCTCTCCTTTGGATGTAATTGTACGGTATCTTGCGGCTGCATTTCAGGTTTTATAGCACGGAGAGGCGCATCAAGGCAAACAGGAATGAGGAGTTTTTCAGGAAGCACAAAAGTGCAACATTTCCCGGGCGGGAGCCGTAGTTCCAGCCAGTACGAGGCTCGATACTCGCTCCCCCCTTTGAAAAAGGGGGGTCGGGGGGGATTTCGCCCAAGGCGCCACAGAGTGCAGCTTTGCAACTAACTGCAAATCCCCCTAAGTCCCCCTTTTTCAAAGGGGGACTTTCAGCCGCACCCAGCGTTACTGAAGATCAGCGCTAATCGGGTTAAGTCAAGCTCCTACCTGCTGCTCGCTCCCCCTCCCTTGATGGGAGGGGGGGGGTGAAAAGCCTGCCGAGTCCTCACCCTGCCCATCAAGGGAGGGGGGTGCGAGGAATCATCGCTTATGACTTGAAAGGCAAATCCCCCCTGTCCCCCCTTTGTCAAAGGGGGGGATCAGGTATCGGGAGCGTTGCGCCAGGTAAAGCTCCTCTCCGACAAGACGTGCCTCAGGCGGGTTGGGGGCTAATCAGCTAGCAAAAGGGCATTGCCGGAAACCTCATGGGGGAGAGTCACCTTTTAACCAGGTCAACTCAGGCGTGGTGCGTCTTGGAGAGGTAATAGTCGTAGTTCCCATCGTAGAGCCGCATCTCGCCGTGGTCCACCTCGATGACGCGATCGACCAGCAGGCGCAGGAAGTGACGGTCGTGGCTCACCAGGATCACGGTGCCGGCGAAATCGGCCAGCGCGTTGAGAAGGATCTCGCGCGACCTGATGTCCAGGTGGTTGGTCGGCTCGTCCAGGACCAGGAAGTTCACCGGCCGCGCCAGGAGCGTCGCCAGCACCACCCTGCTCTTCTCGCCCCCCGAGAGGTTCTCGATCCTCTTCTCGACATCGTCCCCCTGGAACAGGAAGGAGCCCAGGAGGTTCCTGATCACGCCGATGGTGGCAAGCGGAATGACGTCCTGCAGCGTCTCGAAGATGGTCTTCTTCGGGTCCAGGATCTCCATGGCGTGCTGGCTGAAGTATCCCAGCTCCACGTTGGCGCCGAGCACGACGCTTCCCTCAGAGGGGTCGGCCTCCCCCGCTATCACTTTCAGGAAGGTCGACTTCCCGGCGCCGTTCACCCCGACCACGGCGATCTTGCTGAGCCTCTTGATCACCCCGGTGACGCCGGAGAAAATGGGTAGCACGCTGCCGTCGGGATTGCTCCAGCTCTTGCCGAGCCCGGCCATCGCCACGACATCGTCGCCGCTTCGGGGCGGGTCGCTGAAGGTGAAACGGACCGCCCTCTCCTCGGGCGGGATCTCGATGCGCTCGATCTTCTCGATCTTCTTCACCCGGGACTGCACCTGCGCCGCATGGGAGGCGCGGGCGGCGAAACGGGCGATGAATTCCTCGTCCTTGGCGAGCATGTCCTGCTGGCGCTTGTGGCTTGCCAGAAGCTGCTCGCGGCGGATGTCGCGCTCCCTCTCGTAGAAATCGTAGTTGCCGCCGTAGGTGGTGACCGTCTTGTTCGCCACCTCGATGACCCGGGTCACCACGCGGTTCATGAAATCGCGGTCGTGGCTCGTCATCAGGAGCGCCCCCTTGAACTCGGTGGCGATCCACTCCTCCAGCCAGATGATCGACTCCACGTCCAGGTGGTTGGTCGGCTCGTCCAGAAGCAGCACGTCGGGCTGCAGGGTGAGGATCCCTGCCAGCGCCACGCGCATGCGCCAGCCGCCGCTGAAGGATTCCACGGGGTTATGGAAGCGGTCGGGGCCGATGCCGAGGCCGGTCAGCACCTCCTGGGCGCGCGAGTCGAGGTCGTACCCCCCCCGGTGCTCGAACTCCTCCATGACGGTGCCGTAGCGCGCCAGCAGCGCCTCCATATCCGCATCGGACATCGGGAGCCCCATCTGCTCCTCCATCTGCTTGAGTTCGCCCGCCAGACGCACCGTTTCGCTCGATACCGCCATCACCTCGTCCAGGGCGGAGCGCCCCGACATGTCCCCTATGTCCTGGGAGAAATAGCCGATGCTGGTCTTCCTGGCGAGGGTGATCTCACCCGCATCCACCTCCTCCTCGCCGGTGATGATCCTGAAGAGCGAGGTTTTACCGGCGCCGTTGGGGCCGACCAGTCCGGACCTGGTGCCCGGGAGTATCTGAAAGCTCGCGTCGCGAAAGAGCACCTGCGAGCCGTGCTGCTTGGTGATATTGGAAAGGTGGATCATACGGGTCTCCGTGAGCTGTGAAAGTAACCAATCAGCGTTAGCACGAAGCCCGTGCGCTGACAACTTAATTTTTCCAAAGGGAATCCTGATCAGCCACAACCCGCCTGAGGCACGTTTTGTCGGAGAGGGACTTTACCTGGCTGCAACGCTCCAGATACCTGATCCCCCCCTTTGACAAAGGGGGGACAGGGGGGATTTGCCTTTCAAGTTCCTCTGAAGCCGCCCACGCCGCCGTGGGCGGCCCTGTATCAAAAAGCAACTACTAGTTCCGCAAGCATTCCACCACTTGCTCCTCCCCCCGGAGGGGGGAGGTCGGGAGGGGGGGAAGAGTGCTGGCTTCTAGAAAGAACCGGCTGGGCTTCCCCCTCCCTAACCCTCCCCCTCCGGGGGCACTGCCATTAAGTTAAGCGGTGATTCCGTGAATCATGTAGGGTGGGCCGTGCCCACCATCAGGATGCGGTTGTGGTGGGCACGGCCCACCCTACCTCTCATTCCCTTAACTTAATGGCAGTGCCCTCCGGGGGAGGGGACTCTTGGATACAAAATCAGCAGGTTAGCTCCAAGTTTCTTAAGAGCGTCAATCCTCCGCTGTGAAAACTCCCTCCTCTTCAAGGGTAGAGTTGGGGTGGGGCCGAGGCAGGAGAAGGTGGCGGGCCGGGTAATCGTGCTGAACAGCGCCTTGTTCAAACGAAGTACAACAGGCGCTCCTTTCGGGGAGGCATCAGGACCCGCGCCCGATTCGCAACTGCGCAACTGGCGGGAATCACAGCTGAATACCGATTAGCCGGAGATAATATGGACGCGGGAGGATTTGGGCTCTTTTTTGCTAAGTGGGGAGGTGTGCATTAAATCAAGGACAATGGAGGGACTCGCATGACGATGATAGCCGCAATGACCTTAACCATCACCCTGACCATGACCACCGTCATGGTGCCGAAGATCTACCATGCGTTTCTTGTGGCCGAGTTGCTGTTTCTTGAAGAGGAACTGGAGTTACTGGGGGATCTCCTGGCGGAACGAAACGACTGGATGCTGCGGCACCTGGCGTGCGGCCTGGGCGGCATGATCCTGATCTGGGTGGCGATGAATACACCCGGCCTGGAGGTTCCCAGCCAGTTGACCTCGGCAACGGCGGTCTACGCGTCTTGCTCGCTCCTCTTCGCCGTTCTCGAATCCCTGCTGGCGCAGAAGATCGCCGGCCTGCTCGCCGCCGTTCCCGCCAGGGTCAAGGTGCAGGATTAGCGCTGACCCTTCCTCCTGCGCAATATCAGTTCCACCAGATGCCTGAGCAGGTTCGCGAGGTAGATCGACGCGAAAAGCAGTAGCGCGACGTTGACGAACCGGGTCCAGACCGGGTCGGGGATCGGATTCATCCTGCCGAAATTGTTGTAGAGGTACCAACCGGAAAGCACGGCTCCGACCACGGCGCCTGCGATTACGAAGGGACGTCTCAGCTGGGAAATCTTTTTTTCACGCTGTTCCAATAGGTGCTCCCGGTTAACGCTGTCAATCTTTCCTGATTAACGATGATCTTCCGCTGTACGTCCCTCCACCTTCAAGGGGGAGGACAGGAGGGGGATGGGGGGGTGCTCTGACACAGACTCTACCCCATCCCCACCCCGCCCCTCCCCTTGAAGGGGAAGGAGAGTTGTTGCTAGCGGAAGATTGTCGCTAATCAGGCTAAGTTAAGCTCCTACCTGCTGCTCGCACCCCCTCCCTTGATGGGAGGGGGTGGGGGGGAGGGTGAGGCTCGGCAGGCTTTTCACCCTCTCCCCAGCCCTCTCCCATCAAGGGAGAGGGGGTGTTTGAGCAGGTTGCGGAAGATTGGTGCTAATCAGGATCTTTAACGATACTCCCGCTCCCCGAAGAGCGCCGACCCCACTCGGACCAGCGTGGCACCCTCGCCTATTGCCGCCTCGAAATCGCCGGACATCCCCATGGAAAGCTCCCGCATCTCCACTCCGGGAATCTCCTCCTTGGCAACCTCCCGGGACAGCACCCTGAGCGCCGCAAAATAGGGACGCGCCGCGTCGGGGTCGTCGAAGAAGGGGGGCATGGTCATGAGCCCCCTGATGCACAGGTGAGGCAGGGAAGCAACCTCGCGCACCAGGTCGAGAAGCTCCTCGCTGCTGGTGCCGCTCTTGGTCGCTTCGCAGGAGATGTTCACCTGGATCAGGACCTCGCAACGCTTGCCGAGCAGGCCCCACTGGCGGTCGATCTCCCTGGCGAGCGAAATCCTGTCCACCGAGTGGATCATGTCGACGAGCCCGGCGATCTGGCGCACCTTGTTGCTCTGCAGGTGGCCGATGAAGTGCCAGGAGATCTCCCGGGGGAGCCCGTCCGCCTTGGTCACCAGTTCCTGTACGTAGTTCTCTCCGAAAATCACCTGACCGCAGCCGTACGCCTCGGCAATCGCCCGGGCCGGCTTGGTCTTTGAGACCGCCACCAGGCGCACCGTCTCCGGATCGCGCCCCGCCTCAAGCGCGGCCTTGGCGATCCGCTCCCTGATCTCCCTGAAATTCTCCGCTATCGACACGGCAGCACCTCCCAGCTCACGTGAGCGCCCCGATCACCCTGAGCGCTTCCACCACCTCGCACAGGGGGAGGCCGACTACGTTGGTGTAGGAGCCCTCGATCTTCTGCACCATGTGCGCGGCGCCCCCCTGGATGGCGTACCCCCCCGCCTTGTCGAACGGGCATCCGGTGGCGATGTAGCTAGAAATCTCGTCGTCGCGCAGATGCTTGAAGAAGACCTTGGTGCGCACCGCTTCGCGCACGGCCCCCTTCCTCTCCCTGTCATATATGGCGAAACCGGTGACCACCTCGTGCGGCACGCCGGAGAGCTTCTTCAGCATGCGCTCGGCATCCGCCGGGTCCTTCGGTTTTCCCATGATTTCGCCGTCGCAAAGGACGATGGTGTCGGCGCCCAGGAAAAATCTCCCCTCGGTCCGCTCGGCAGCCGCTATCGCCTTCCCCTCCGCCAGCCGCAACACGTGGTCGACCGGATCTTCTTCCGGCAACGGATCCTCGCAGATGTCGGCGGGGAGCACCCGGAAAGTGATCCCGGCCGATTCCAGCAGCTCGCTTCGTCTGGGCGAGGCTGAAGCGAGTACGATGGTGCTTTTCATTGCTGTTCTCCCTTGGTATGGCGCTACTTCGGCTCTCCGCGTCGGCACCTGCGTGCCAGGAGGGCCGCTGCGACGAGTATCGCGGCGCCGATGACGATGTTGGCAATTCTCCAGGCGGCAAGGCCGTAGATCAGGGAGACCACCCCCATCAGGAAGAGCAGCGCCTCCAGCGAGAGGAGTCGCCCCACCACCGATATCTCCTGATTCTCCTTGTCACCCCGCATGCCACCCTCCCGCCGGGGCCTAGGTCAGCTCCGTGATCCACTTCTCCAGTTCGACCAGGCCGCGCTGCGCCAGAAGCCCGCGCTTCTCCTTCTTCTTGATGCGCCCCGGAAGAGGCGGAAACAGCCCGTAGTTCACGTTCATCGGCTGGAAGCCGGCCGCCTCGGTGTTGGTGATGTGGCAGGCAAGCGCGCCGATGGCGGTCTCGGGAGGCGGGACGGTCAGCGCCTCACCCTTGGCGAGGCGGGCGGCGTTGACCCCTGCCAGAAATCCGCTGGAGGCGGACTCCACGTACCCCTCGACCCCGGTGATCTGCCCGGCGAAGAGGATCCTGGGATCGCTCTTCAGCTGGCAGGTGGCAAGGAGCAGCCGGGGCGCGTTAATGAAGGTGTTTCTGTGCATGGAGCCCAGCCGCAGGAACTGCGCCTGCTCCAGTCCCGGGATCATCCTGAAGATCCGCTTCTGTTCCGGCCAGGTGAGCTTGGTCTGAAAGCCTACCAGGTTGTACATGGTCGCTTCCCGGTTCTCCTGGCGCAGCTGGATCACGGCGTGAGGCTCCACGCCGACCCGCGGATCGACCAGTCCCACCGGCTTCATCGGCCCGAAACGCAGGGTTTCCGGGCCGCGGCTCGCCATCTCCTCGATCGGCATGCACCCCTCGAAGTGCACCACCTTCTCGAAACTCTTGGGCTCCACCTTCTCGGCGTTCAAGAGCTCGGTCACGAAGGCGCGGTACTGCTCCTGGTCCAGCGGGCAGTTCAGGTAGTCGTCGCCCTCCCCCTTGCCGTAGCGCGAGGCGCGAAACGCCTTGGAGGAGTCGATGGAATCGGCCGCGACGATCGGGGCGATGGCGTCGTAGAAGTAGAGATACTCACCGACCAGGCGGCCGATCTCCCCGGCCAGCGCCCCGCTGGTGAGAGGCCCCGAGGCGATCACCACGATCCCCTCCCCGGGGATCTGCGTCACCTCTTCCCTGACCACCTCGATCAGCGGATGGCTCTCGATGCGGGCGGTCACGTATTCGGAGAAGAGCCCGCGATCGACGGCAAGCGCGCCCCCTGCCGGCACCTTGGTCGCCTCGGCCCCCTCCATGAAGAGGGTATTGAGCCGGCGCAGCTCCTCCTTCAGGAGACCCACCGCGTTCTCCAGCGAGTCGCCGCGCAACGAGTTGGAGCAGACCAGCTCGCTCAGCCCCGGCATGTGATGCGCCTCGCTGAACACCGCAGGCTTCATCTCGAAAAGCCTCACCTTGACACCGCGCTGAGCCACCTGCCAGGCGGCCTCGCACCCGGCGAGCCCTCCCCCTATTACCGTCACAATCTGCGTCATCTTTTCTCCAGTTTCAGATCCGTTCGCTCGGGAATCAAGCCCCCTCCCCATGAAAGAGGGGGAGTAGCAGTCGCTTAAAAGTCCCCCTTTAACAAAGGGGGATTTAGGGGGATTTGCCTTTGGCCCCGATGGCCAGCTGGTCCAAATCCCCCCCGCCCCCCTTTTTCAAAGGGGGGAGAGTTGTAAAATTGTACAAGGGGAGGACCAGTAAACCGTAGGGTGGGCCGTGCCCAACAAAAGGATGCGGTTATGGTGGGCACGGCCCACCCTACATGTAAGCCGGCTGGTCAGGGGCAATATTGTCTCGCCCAAATGCAAACGGGGTCCGAGGACCCCGCGTGACATCTCAAAAAAACCGCCTGCAGAGCTTGTCCGCTATGCCTGATTGCTCTTGTAGTCGCACCCTTCCTTGGGACACTTGAGGAATTCCCCCTCGCGCTTGTACACCTTCTTCACCAGGAGCGGGAAACCGCACTTGGGGCAGGGCTGCTGCACCGGCAGGTCCCACAGGGCGAACTTGCACTCGGGATAGCGGTTGCAGGAGTAGAACAGCTTGCCGAAACGCGACTTCTTCTCGATCAGCTCCCCCTTGCCGCACTCGACGCAGGTGATCCCGGTCCCCTTGGGCTTCACCAGCGGCTGGATGTTCTTGCAGTTGGGATAGGCGGAGCAGGCAAGGTACTTGCCGAAGCGGCCGTCCTTGATCAGCATCTGGCTGCCGCACTTTTCGCAGAGCTCCTCGGAGAGGACCGGCTCGACCACCTCGCCGGTCTCCTTGTCCAGCGGACGGATGTAGCGGCACTCTGGATACCCCGTGCAGGCGAAGAATTTTCCGAACTTGCCGAGCTTCACCACCAGAGGCTTGCCGCACTCGGGGCAGATCTCGTCGGTCGCCTCGGTGGTCAGGTCGCTCTTGTTCACCTCCCCTTCCTTGAGCTTCAGAAGTTCGATGAAGGGCCCCCAGAACTCGTGCAGCAGCGGACGCCACTGCTTCTCGCCGCGGGAGACCATGTCGAGCTCTTCCTCGAGGTTCGCGGTGAAGTTGTAGTCCACGTACTGGGTGAAGTGGTTGGTCAGCAGGTCGGAGACCACCATGCCGACGTCCTCGGGGAAGAAGCGCTTCTTGTCCAGCCGGGCGTACTTGCGCTCGGTCAGCGTGTTCATGATGGAGGCGTAGGTGGAAGGGCGGCCGATGCCGTATTCCTCCAGCGTCTTCACCAGGGTCGCCTCGGTGTAACGCGGCGGCGGCTGGGTGAAGTGACGCTCGGGCAGGAGTTCCTGCAGGTTCAGCAGATCCCCCTCGGCAAGCGGCGGCAGCAGCCCCTCTTTCTCCTCGACCTCGTCGTCCACTCCCTCGATGTACAGTTTCATGAAGCCGGGGAAGCGGATCACGGTCCCCGCGACCCGGAAGCGGAAGCCGGAGCCGGCGGAGATCTCGACCGAGGTCTGGTCCAGGAGCGCCTCGGCCATCTGGCAGGCGACGGTCCTCTTCCAGATCAGGTCGTAGAGCTTGAACTGGTCCGAGGTGAGAAATTTCTTGAGCTCGATCGGCGTCTTGGCGATGTAGGTGGGACGCACCGCCTCGTGCGCCTCCTGGGCGTTCTTCGACTTGTTCTTGAAGAAGCGGGGCTTCTCCAGGGCGTACTCCTTGCCGTAGAGCGAGGCGATCACCGACTTCGCCTCGTCAAGGGCGGTGGTGGAGAGGACCACGGAGTCGGTACGCATGTAGGTGATCAGGCCGACCGCCCCCTCGCCGACATCGATCCCCTCGTAGAGTTTTTGCGCCGTCGACATGGTCTTCCTGGCGGAGAAGCCGAGCTTCCTGGCCGCCTCCTGCTGCAGGGTGGAGGTGGTGAAGGGTGGCGAGGGCTGGCGCTTGCGCTCGCTCCTCGTGACCTTCTCGACACGGTAGAGCGGCGTTACCGGCTCCTTCACGACCAGCGGCTCGGCGGGGGTCTCGGCGCCTGCCGGCTGCGGGAACTCCCTGCCGCCCAACTGCGCGAACAGGCGAAACGCGGTATCCTGGTCCGGGATGTCGAACTTAGTGAGCTTCTTCCCCTCGGCCTCCACCAGCCCTGCCGTGAACCCCTGGCGCTTGGCGTTTTCCAGCTTGGCGCCGATGCTCCAGTATTCCTGCTCGTTGAAGGCCTGGATCTCCTTCTCGCGCTCGCAGATCAGCCTGAGCGCCACCGACTGCACCCGGCCGGCGGAAAGGCCGTAGCGGATCTTTTTCCACAGAAACGGGGAGAGGGTGAAGCCGACCAGGTAGTCGAGGACCGAGCGCGCCTGCTGGGCATTCACCAGGTCGAGCGCTATGTCGCGCGGATTTTCCACCGCGTGGACGATGGCGTCCTTGGTGATCTCGTGAAACACCACGCGCCTGATGTCGAAGGCGGTTTTCTTCTTGCCGTCCAGCCCGAGCGCCGCCAGCAGATGCCAGGAGATCGCCTCCCCTTCGCGGTCGGGGTCTGTCGCCAGGAGCAGCGAGGAGATCCCCTTCATCTCCTTCTTGATGGCGTCGATATGCTTCTTGCTCTCCGGGAGCACCGCATACTTGGGCTCGAAGTCGTGCTCGATATCCACCGACCCCTGCTTGCTCGGCAGGGCGCGCACATGGCCGAAGGAGGCCAGGACCTTGTAGTCGGGACCCAGGAATTTTTCTATGGTCTTCGCCTTGGCGGGAGACTCTACTATGACGAGATGCTGAGACATGTGACCACCCGGTATCGGTATCGGCTTTTCAGCCGATAGTGTAGTGATGATTGTTGGAAAAGGCAAAAGCGTTTCAGGCGATGGCGAAATGTTTTCCCGGAAGCTGCATGATCGCCCCCTTCAGCTCCAGGCGGAGTAAGGTAGCGGAAACCTCGCCGGCTGTCAACGCGCTCTGTACAATGATGTCATCTATCTGCAGCGGCCCCTGGCAAAGCAGGACGTAGAGCTCCGCCTCCTGCGGGGTGAGCGAGAAGGCCGGCTGCGACGGCATTGCCGCATTTGGCAGCGGCTCGATGGAGAGTTCCTCCAGGATGTCCTCCACCCGCTCCACGAGCTTCGCCCCCTCCTTGATCAGGCCGTTCACGCCGCGGCTTCCGCTGCAGGTGACGTTCCCCGGCACGGCGAACACCTCGCGTCCCTGCTCCAGGGCGAAGCGGGCCGTGATCAGCGAGCCGCTCGCCTCACCCGCCTCCACCACCACTACCCCCCTGGAAAGGGCGCTGATGATCCGGTTGCGCCTGGGGAAGTTCTCGGCCAGCGGGGCGCTCCCCATGGCGAACTCGGTGATCAGCGCGCCCCCCCGGGCCAGCGCCTCGTGCAGCGCGCCGTTTTCCGGAGGGTACACCACGTCGATGCCGCAGCCAAGGACGGCGATGCTGCGCCCGCCCCCCTTGAGCGCACCCCAGTGCGCCGCCGTGTCGATGCCGCGCGCCATGCCGGAGACCACCGTCACCCCCTGAGCCGCCAGATCGCGCGCGAGCCGGGTCGCCGTGCAGAGCCCGTACTGGGTGGCGCGCCTGGAGCCGACGATGGCGACGGCGGTTTCGCTGCCGTTCAGCTCCCCCAGGAGGTAGAGATAGGGGGGGGCGTCGGGGATCTCCATCAGCAGGCGCGGGTAGCGCTCGGAGAGGATGTCCACCACGACCGCAGCGGAGCCGGCCACCCTTTCGGACTCGGCCCGGGCGAAGGGATGGTAGTCGTGGCCCAGGATGGACGCCGCGGCGGCTCCGCTCAGCCCCTTGACCTGCGAGAGTTCCTGCGCCGTCGCCTTGAGCGCCCTCTCCGGCGTCTGGAAGTGGGCCAGCAGGCGCAGGAAGGAGACGTTGCCGACCAGCGGCACCGATTTCAGGCCGAACCAGTAGTAGTATTCCATGGGGTTACCCCCGAAGGCAAATCGTTCTACGTTCTACGTTCTACGTCATCGCTCAACGATTCCAAAGGCGTAGGCCGGGTTAGCGTAGCGTAACCCGACACACCCTTTCCGGCCCCATAGACTTCACTTCACGTCGGGTTACGCCCTGCGGGCTAACCCGACCTGCGGCTAACCCGACCTACGGCTCCCCCCTTTGCAAAGGGGGGCGGGGGGGATTTAGCCCGGGTTGCCATAGCGCGCATGTTGCTACAGAGCTGAAATCCCCCTAAATCCCCCTTTGCAAAGGGGGACTTTCTGCGCAGCGTGACCCGGCACCCTTTCCCGGCCGCACTGGCTTCACGTCGGGTTACGCCCTGCGGGCTAACCCGACCTGCGGCGCAAACACCCCCTCCCCCTTGATGGGGGAGGGTTGGGGAGAGGGTGAAAAGCTCGCACAAGCCTCACCCTCCCCCCGCCCCTCCCATCAAGGGAGGGGGGAAGACCAGGCGGGAAGATTGGAACTAATCAGGTTGTCCATTGTCCATTGCAATTGCTTCCCTACCTGCTCTTCTTGAGTTCCACCCGGTCGCCCCGGTAAACGGTGTCGACGCTCTTCACGATCACGGCGGTCGAGCTGTTGATGCCGGCCTCGACCACGACCAGGGCCCCGATCACTTCAACGGGGAGCTTCTCTATCTTGGCCATGGCGTAGCGCTGGTCCGGTGTCACGTCCCGCACGATGTAAAGCAGGTTACCGGGCTTGATCCCCTGCGCGTCGCCCAGGTCGAGATAGACCACGTCGCGCACGGCAAGCGCGGTGTTGCCGGTCTGGGTCTCGACGATATAGCCGACCACGTCCCGGTCCGCCGCCCTGAGCGGGACAGTCACCCTCCGGTCCCGGTAAGGGAGCAGAAACGAGCCGGCACCGATCTCCTGGAAGGACTTGGTGATGATCGCCTTGGAGACCTTCTCCTCGACCTCGGAGAGCTGGAGCTCCCCAAGCGGGATCACCCGATCGCCCAGGATGACGTTGTTGATCGGGTGGCTGACGGCGCCCATCCTCTTGTAGATGGAGAAGCGGTCCCCGGGCTCGGCACCGTTCACCCGGCCGATATCGGTATAGACGATGTCGTCCTCGCCGGCCATCACCCTGTTCTGGTGGGTGGAGACGATCATGCCCGCCGGCTGGATCTGGTTCTCCATGAGGAAACCCTCGCTCCCCGTGACGCTGAAGCCGGCCGCCTGGGGCTCCTCCCGCACCGGCTCGCTCGCCACCTTTGCCGGTTCCTCCTTGGTCGGGGCGGGTTTTGCGGCCTCCCGCGCATCTTCGATCTCGATCCTGTCGCTGTAGACCCGCAGCCGCTGCCCCGGATAGATGAAGTGCGGGTTGCCGATGGTCTGGTTGGCCGCCCAGAGGTTGGGCCAGTAGTAGGGATCGTTGAGGAAGCGCTTGGAGAGCCCCCAGAGGGTGTCCCCCTGGACGATGGTGTAGATGGTCGGTTGTTCGGCTTCCGCAGCCGCCAGGGGAGCGGATCCCATCAGAGTGAAAAAGAGCAGCGCCAAATAAAGGTGATTTTTCATACGCTCCTTCGAGGGCTTAGCGGCGCCCCGGCCTCTTCTTCGCCGTGCTGCACGCCCCGGCTACTGTGTTTCTACAGTCAACGCTTGAACAGAAACAACTACCCGCTCCGGAACCCTCATGAGCTTTCCGGGCAAAAACGGCACGGGAGCGGGGTGGCGACGGCCCCAAAAGCGCCGTAAAACGGGGCCTCGGAAAGGCCCGAGCATGGCTCGGCATTATCCCGCCCCGAAAAAAATTTAACATAATTAAAGCTTTTTGCCTATCAATGTCAAGGGGAAAGCGCCTTTTCGGGGTTCATCCCGCGGCTGTTATGTGCTACCATCCGCCGGTGTGGCTGCAGAGGTTCGCGGCGGGTAGAGGCGAATCGTGATCCGCCCGTACGGTTTGGATCAGGGCTTGCTAGTCCCTCACACCAGCCCCGGGCAGGATTCGCAGGGGGCATCATCATTGCCCGGCCCGGTCCCGGACCGGAACTGTCCAACCCCGAGGCAAAATTCATCATAAAGAGGAAGTTTTACCAGTGAAGAAACCCGAACTCCTGGCTCCGGCCGGGAACATGGAGAAACTGAAGGTCGCCATCCGATACGGCGCGGACGCCGTCTACCTTGGGGGAAAAGCGTTCGGACTCAGGAACCTGGCGGACAATTTCACCCTTGCAGGGTTGACCGAGGCGGTGGCCTACGCCCACCGGCACGGCGTCAAGGTCTACCTGACCCTGAACGCCTTTCCGGACAACGGCGACATCCGCGCGCTGGAAGGCTATCTCGGCGAGATCGCCGACATCGCCTTCGACGCCTACATCGCAGCCGACCCGGGGGTGATCGCCCTGATACGGGAGCTCTACCCGCAGCGCGAGATCCACCTCTCCACCCAGGCCAACACCACGAACTGGCGCAGCGCCCGGTTTTGGCAGTCCCAGGGGGTGAGCAGGGTGAACCTGGCCCGCGAGATGTCGCTGGAGGATATCCGCGAGACCGCCGCAAAATGCGATCTGGAGCTGGAGGCGTTCGTGCACGGCGCCATGTGCATATCGTACTCCGGCCGCTGCCTGCTCTCCAGCGCCATGACGGGGAGGGACGCCAACAAGGGGGAGTGCACCCAGCCCTGCCGCTGGAACTACGCCATCGTGGAGGAGAGCCGCCCCGGCGAGTACTTTCCGATCCAGGAGGACGACGGCGGCAGCTTCATCTTCAACTCCAAGGACCTCTGCCTTATCGAGCATCTCCCGGAACTGGTGCAAGGCGGCGTGGCAAGCCTCAAGATCGAGGGGAGGATGAAGGGGATCTACTATGCGGCCAGCGTGATCCGGATCTACCGGGCGGCGCTCGACAGCTACTGCGAGGACCCCGGTGCCTACCGCCTCAGGCCCGAGTGGCTGGAGGAGTTGAGCAAGGTGAGCCACCGCGGTTACACGACCGGGTTTCTGCTCGGAAAGCCGCGCGACCTGGACCACGAGTACCTGTCGAGCTACGTGCGCAACTTCGAGTTCGTCGCCATCGTGGAGGGGGACGCGGCCGGCGGCGGCACCCTGGTGGCGGTCAGAAACCGCCTGCAGCTAGGCGATACCGTGGAGCTGATCGGTCAGGGCTCCAGCTTCTCGAGCTTCACCCTGACCGGGATGCAAAACGAGGACGGGCTGCCGGTGCAGGTAGCGCACCCGAACCAGAGGGTGGTGCTGACCGGGCTGAGCGGCGCCGGACAGTTCGACCTGATCAGGAGGGAGAAAAAGGCCAAGGTCGCATAGCAATTACCCCTCGCATCGCCGTTACCCCCCTCCCTTGACTGCTAGTCTTCCGGCGCAAAAGCCCCCTCCCCCTTGACGGGGGAGGGTTGGGGAGCACTGCCATTAAGTTAAGGGAATGAGAGGTAGGGTGGGC
>Ga0154470_1095_pt2 | contig 32182 bp, 25 predicted proteins | sample RifGroC2_FD_115949 | JGI IMG/M metagenome (GOLD analysis project Ga0154470, IMG submission 115949) | Geobacteraceae bacterium GWC2_58_44 | reverse complement strand
CCGGGTGTTGATAAGTGGATATCTCGGGGTATGATGCTAGCGGCGTGTCCCAAAAGAGACGAATCCACATCAGGCATGTTACAGGAGAACAGAACTCAGGAATGCCCGGTGCACCCGGCGGGAAGGAAAGTTATTCACTTGTCAACACCCGGTTCTATCGGTTCTACCCATGTGCGAGCCTTCCTTTTCTTTGGCGGCTTAACCAAGATAGTCGTGCCCGACAATTTGCGGTCAGCCGTTTCGAAACCTTGCCGTTATGAACCTCAGCTGAACCGTTCCTACAACGATCTATCCACCTTCTACAACATCGCCGTCATACCCGCCCGCGTCAGGAAACCGAAGGACAAAGCAAAGGTCGAAGCCGGAGTACAGTTAGTGCAGCGATGGATTCTGGCTGTGCTGGAACTTCGGGGTCGGACCAAGTTAACCAGTGGCAATTGCAGGGGAGTAGTCACAATTTGCCTGGTTTTCAAGCCCTTAGAAGCCTCTTTTCGCACACGGAAAACAGCCTCTAAGAATGGACAAAGGAGAGTGAAGGGAAAGAGTGGGGGACACCTGCGTTTGCCTACGGAGAGGATCTTGTGCGGACAAGGGAGGCCGTGTCTGGTGGTTATAAATTAACTAGCTGGATAACTTGGTTCAGCCTGCGTCAGTATCTGCGTCAGACTAACAAAAAAGGACCTAGGCGATTAAGCCTAAGTCCTTATAATGTTTTGGTTGCGGGGACAGGATTTGAACCTGTGACCTTCGGGTTATGAGCCCGACGAGCTACCAGACTGCTCCACCCCGCGTCATCGAGTTCCAAGTAGTACCACACCCTTCTCAGGCAAGTCAACCTTTTGTTTCAATAAATTTTCCGGCTGATCTTGCAAGATTAAAAGCCCTTGCAAGTTTTGGACGGACTGGCGCGCCGAAGCGCTCCAGCGCGCAGGCGCGATGATACGGATAACGGCAGATCAATGGCAGCTTCACTACGGTTACATTCACTGCAATTGGCGCATCGCCCCCTCTCCCTAACCCTCTCCCACCAGGGGAGAGGGGACTTAAGGAAGAGATGAGATCCTAGACGAGATGAGTCCTAGAAGAGACGACATCCTACGCCCCGCTCCCTTCGTCGGGAGGGGGTTGCGAGGGTGCAACGCTCGCGGCCGGCGGCTCGCGCAGGAAGGCGAGCCCCTGCGCCAGCTCGGCTACCCGGTACGGCTTCATGACGGCGCCGCTCAGCCCGTAGGAACGGTAATCGGCCATGACGGGATCGTTGCAATAGCCGCTCGACACGATGACCCGCGCCGCCGGGTCCAGGGTCAGTATCTGCTGCGCGGCCTCCCGCCCACCCATCCCTCCCGGGATGGTGAGATCGAGAATGACGGCATCGAAGGGGGTGCCGGCCTCCCGGGCGGCCCGGTACTGCTCGACCGCTTCCGCTCCGTGCGAACTGGCGACCACCTGATAGCCGAAGTTGCTCAGCATCTCGGTAACCAGGCTGCGGATCATCTCCTCGTCGTCCATGATCAGGATGGTACCGCCGGCTTCCCCACCGGAGCAAAGGGGGGGGAGGTCCCCTTTTGCCCCGGACCAGGCCTGCCCGGTGGAGGGGAGGTAGAAGTCGAAGACGGTCCCCTGCCCCAGGACGGAGCTCACCTCGACGTGCCCGCCGTGCTTGCTGACAATGGAGTGCACCGAGGCGAGCCCAAGCCCGGTTCCGTCCGGCTTGGTGGTGAAATAGGGATCGAAGATCTTGGCCTGCGCCTCCGGCGGAATGCCGCCCCCCTGGTCCTTGAAGGAGATCTTCACGTACTGTCCGGCCGGCAGCGGCAAGACGCTCCTGGCGCAAAGCGTGAGGTTCTCGGCCCGGACCTTCAGCGTCCCTCCCTGCGGCATGGCCTGCACCGCGTTGATGATGATGTTGTGGAAGGTCTGGCTGATCTGCCCCTCGTCCGCCTCTATGGCGTGGATCGACTCCGGGATGCTCAGCTGCGCCTTCACGTTCGCCCCGCGCAGCACCAGCGAGACCGCCTCTTGCAAAAGGTGCGACACGGAGACCGCGGCCTTGATCGGCTTTCCCCCCTTGGCGAAGGTCATCAGCTGATAGGCGAGCTCCGCCGCCCGCTTGGACGCCTTTTCCGCCTGCTCCAGCGGCAGGCACGCCTTGTGCGGGGGCTCAAGGTACATCTGCGCGATGGAGATGTTCCCCATGATCCCGGTCAGCACGTTGTTGAAGTCGTGCGCGATGCCGCCCGCCAGTACCCCCAGGGATTCCAGCTTCTGCGCCTTGAGCAGCTCGCTTTGCTGCAGCTCGCGCTCGGTTATGTCGGTAAAGATGCTCAGGGTGCGCCGTTGCGAAAACTGGTAGCTGATGATGACGTGCCGCACCGAGCCGTCCTTGCAGGTGATCCTGGCATCCACCGGCCCCATGGGGGTGCCGCTCTGCTTGGCCTGGGCGATTGCGGCCTCCAGCCTCGCGATATACTCCTCGCGGCACTCCGGATCCGGATACGCCTTGCGATACCAGTCGTCCAGGGTGGGGACATCCTCCTTGGCATACCCGAACCACTCCACAAAACGGCTGTTCAGGTGCTCGATCCTGCTGTCGTTGTCGTAGAAGCCGACCCCCACCGGCATCGCCTCCATCAGGGTGCGCAGGATATCCTCGTTCTCCTTGAGCACCTCTACCACCTGCTTGCGCTCGGTTACGTCCAGGACCGAGCCGGTCGCTCCGGTGCAGTTGCCGTGCTCGTCGTAGATTCCCTGCACGAAGAGCATGACCTCCTTGTAATTGCCGTCCCGTGAAAGGTAGCGCTTCTCCAGGACGTAGTGTTCCAGCTCCAGAGAGAAGATCTTCCGGACCATCTCGATACTGGTGGCGGCATCGTCGGGATGGGTCACCTCCGCCAGCCCCATGCCCCCCACCAGTTCCCGCTCGCTGTAGCCCAGCATCCGGCAGAAGGCATCGTTCACCTGGATGAAACGCAGATCGGCGCCGACCACGCCGACGCCGAACAGGGAGTTCTCGAAGATGGAGCGGTAGTGGAATTCGCTCTTTTTCAGGGCCAGTTCCGCCGTCAGCTGCTCCTGCTCACGAAGCGCCATCTGACGGGCCATGTCGTCGAAGGCCGCACCGAGAGCCCCCAGCTCGCCCCCCCTGACCAGCTCGGAGGTCCTGATGCGCAGGTCCCCCCCCGCCAGCCGGCGTGACGCCGCCAGCAGAACGGAGACCCGGTCGATGATGGAGCGCTTGCCGATCAGCCAGGCGAGCAGACAGGCGCAGAACAGACAGGAAGCGAAGAGCGCCAGGTTTTGCAGCAGCACCCGGTCGGCCTCCGCCACGACCACGTCGAACGGCATCCCGGATCGGATGTACATGTAGGGCCGGGATTCGTGGTCCAGGCGCAGTTTCTGGTAACTGACGATCCACTTCCGGCCGTCGAGCCCCACTCCGATGTTCACCCCCCTCCCTGCCCCTCCCTGCATCAGGGCGAAGAGATCCGGCCGGTCCTTCTTGCCGACATAGCGCTCCGGATCGACCCCCCGGCCGAGTATCACCCCGTCTCGGTCGACGAGGAGGTAGCTGCTCCCGGGCGGCAGATATGCATGCTCGAACTGTTCCCTGAAGCACTCCAGATCGAAGCCTAGCGCCAGTACGTCAACGACCGCAGCGTGTCGATCCTTGACGGGATAGCTGAAATGGAAGGTAGGCTTGGAGGAACCGCGGCCGACGACGTATTCCCCCGAGGAGAGCTTGCCGGTGGCGACGGCATGTTGGAAGTGGCGTCGGTCGGCAATGGAGAAGGGGGTGCTGCCGACTCCGGTAGCCCAGACTGTGCCGGAGCGGTCGGCGATGGAGATATTGGTATAGCGGGGATTTTGTCGGACCAGCTCGCCCAGGATGCTCCGCACCTCGGCGGCGTCGCGCCTCTTTACCTCGGGGAGCTTGGCAAGTGCGCTCATCAGCTGTTCGGCCGAGGTGTGCATGTTGCGCTGGGCGTCGGCAATGCCGTCGCCCAGCCTTTGGGCGTCGCGCACCGCCTCTGCGATGGCCCCCTCACGGGCCTGGATTCCCGCGTAGACGATGATGCCGACCGCGGGAAAGGCCACAATGAGCACCATCAGAAAGAGTTGCGCCCTGATTGACATGGAGAACAGAGTCGACATGGCAGATGGTCCTGTTGCAAGATTGGCAGCGTCGACGAGAACCGGAACCCGGGGAGCCGGCAAGACGCGGCTCGCAAAGTCAGACGCGGGGTATATTAACAGATGTTTGCTTTTTGGGGTATGTTTTTTCTAACAAAGGGCATGCTTTTCAGGGGTGCGCGGCCGCCGGGGACGAAAAAAGCCGTACCCCCGAAAAAATCGAGGATACGGCTGGGATGCCATTTTGTCGCGATCTGCGTCGGTACCAGGATCAACTGTTCCCTGGCGCAGAGCAACAGATCTCCGCCCCGAAGAGTGAGCTTAGGGGAAGTTGATGTCGAGCTGGGTGGTGAAGGTGTTGTCGCCGCCCAGTGACTTTTCGTTGTAGATGTCATAGCCAAAGATCACGGAGACGTTCTTGGAGAAGGCCCAGGATGCGCCGAAGCTGAAGGCGCCAAAGGAGTTATCGCCACCCTGGTAATCCACGGCGACCCAGAGTTTGTCAGAGATCTCGGCCAAGGTCCGGTCCCAGGAGAGAAGCACGCCGTCATCATCGTCACCGAGGACATCGTCGTTGCCAACGTAGTAGCCGGCCGAGAGCCTACCGACGACAGGGAGGGTTTTGGCGGCAAGGCCGTAGACGATGTTTGCGTTGGTGAGGTCCTTTTTGGTGCCCATGCCGTAGGCGCCGACGGCCAGGGCAGGAGAGAACGTGAAGAGGGAGGCCTCGGGGGTGGCCACCTTGACGTTGAAGGAAAGCGGATTGCTGTCGGCAGCGTTGATGCCGTTGACAGTGTAATCGACCCCTATCTCGGCCTGCAGCTTCTCGAAGGGAAGAATGCCTCCCGTCAGTCCGAGAACATAGACGTTAGGTCTGAAACCGGTGCCGTCGGCGGCCTCTACCGAATGAGCGTTGGAGGTACGGATGTAGTTGTCGATGCCCAGATGCAGGGATTTGAATCCCTGTACATCCGTGGAAGGGATCCAGATCTGCGTCGAGGGGGTCGCCATTGCGACACCGGTTGCTGCGATAGTGAGCGCCATTGCCGTGATGAGAATCTTCGAAATTCTTTTCATTGCTTACTCCTTTGTAATAGATAGTTAGTTCCAGTAGGACTGCCTTCACCTGTCAGCCTTGCGAGACTGTTCCTCCCCCCTTTCAAGTATGTTTCATCAAAAAGACGCCTCTCACCCGTAAGCAGAGAGGCGCCGTTGCCTGTCTCGATGTACGGTGCACTTCGTCGTGCTTCAGTACTGGGCGTTCTATAGCAGGAGATATGCCAGATGTCACAGTACTGTGAAAGTCGCTGTTAAATATAATCTTTGTCGACGACGCACTGATGACATCAGGGAGAAGCTGATAAAAAAGAGGCAGCAAAGCCTATTGTTTGTGCAGCTATGCCTGCCGGGGAGTGCTCCGGACCGTCTCAAGCTGCCGGCTGCAACGCCGGGCCCGCGGCTGCAACAGTCCGGCCTCACCCACTGCCATTAAGTTAAGGGAATGAGATGTAGGGTGGGCCGTGCCCACCACAACCGCATCCTGATGGTGGGCACGGCCCACCCTACATGCTTCACGGAATCACCCTTAACTTAATGGCAGTGCCCCCCGCCCCCTCCCTTCAAGGGGGAGGAACCGGAACAGCGGAAGAAAAGATCGGCCCTAATCAGCTATTGATGGCAGTGAGGGCTGGGGTGGGGACGGGGAAAGCAGCGCTGACAGCGGAAGACTGAAATTGACCGGCTTTGCAGGTGGTGGTCACTACTTGACGATCACCACCTCCACCCCCCCTTCCTTGCGCAGCACGCTCACCGCCACATCCTGGTCGTACCTCTTCAAGACGATATCGGCCGCGCAGTCGTTGCCGATCTTCAGGTCCCTGATGGTGACCTCGTTGAGAAACGGCGGCAGAGCCGGGTAGGCGAAGCGGACCTGTTTCTTCTCCGCGTCGATGGAGAGCCCCATGCATCCCTGCAAAAGGAGATAGACCGAGGCGGCGGCCCACGACTGCGGCGCGCAGGCAACGGGATAAAGGATCGGGCTGGAATCGCCGCGCCGCTTGAAACCGCAGAAAAGCTCGGGCAACCGCTGCAGCTCCATGGCGAGGGAGGCCTCGAAGATCCCCTCCAAGACGACTATGGCGTCCCTGGTAAAACCGTACCTGGCGAGGCCGTAGGCCACCAGCGCGTTGTCGTGGGGCCAGATCGAGCCGTTGTGGTAGGACATGGGGTTGTAGCGCGTCTCGCAACTGGCGAGGGTGCGCACCCCCCAGCCGGTGTAAAAGTCGTCCGACAACAGCTGGACGGCGAGTGCCGCGGCATGTTCGGGCGCGACGATGCCGGAGAAGAGGCAATGCCCGGCGTTGGAGGAGCGCACCCGGCACGGCTTCTTGCTCCCGTCCAGGGCCAGGGCGTAGAAAGAGAGATCTTCGCACCAGAAGGCCTCGTTGAACCTGCGCTGCAGGGTCCGCGCCTGCTCCATCAGTTCGAAGCCGCGCGAGCCCTCCCCCATCACGGCAGCCATTTCCGCAGCGCTCACCTTGGCGTCATAGACATACCCCTGCACCTCGCAAAGGGCGATGGGAGCCTCCGCCAGCGTCCCGTCGGCATGGAAGACGGAGTCGTTGGAATCCTTCCACCCCTGTTGCACCAGCCCCTGGTGCGAATGGCGGGCGTACTCCACGAAGCCGTCGCCGTCGGCATCCCCGTAGACGTCGATCCACTCCAGTGCCCGCAGGATGTTGTCCCAGATCCCGGCGATGAACTCCCGGTCCCCGGTGCGGCGGTAGTAGGCGCCGGCCAGGACGATGAAAAGGGGGGTGGAGTCGACGCTGCCGTAATAGAGGCCGAACGGGATCTCCCCCAGGGCCGCCATCTCCCCCATCCTGGTTTCATGGATGATTTTCCCCGGCTCGGCATCCTTTTCCGGGTCGAGTGCCGCGGCCTGGCTCCGGGCCAGGTAGGACAAGACGCCGCGGGCGATGCTCGGATTGACCCAGAGCGTCTCGAGCGCCGTGATGATGCCGTCCCTGCCGAACGCCGTGCTGAACCAGGGAACGCCCGCATAGGGGTAGTCGCCGTGCGGGGTGCGGGTCATCATCATCATGAGGTCCGACTGCGAGCGCTCCAGCAGGAGGTTGAAATGCGGGTTGTCGGTCCTGATGTCGCAGTAGCCCGCTTTGAGCTGCGCCAGGGAGGCATGGGCCTCCTTCTGCGCCTGCTGATAGCTGCCGCTGAAGAGCTCGCACTCGCGGCAGCCGCAGGTAACGGTGACGCCGATGGTGATCGATTCCTTGGGAGCGAGCTGCACCAGGTAGCTCGCCTCGGCGGCGTTCAGCTGCTCCGGTTGCGGGGTGAAGCTGATCTGCGTGGTCCGGACCGCGCCGTCCAGCCCCTGATAGGAGAGGAGGGCCGAGGAAGCGGTGAGCTGGGTGGGACGCAGCGTCCCCCTCCGTTCCCGCCTGGTGCCGCGCACCTCGAAGATGTCGGCGAAGTCCGCCTCGAAATCGATGGTGAAGGGGATCTGCAAAGGGGCCATGCTGAAATTGGTGAGCCGCAACTGCTCGAAGCAGTTTCCCTCCCAGATCAGCTTGGAGCGGAAGATGTGGACGGCATCGCGCCGGATGGTGCTGTCGCCCACCGTGAAGTCGGGGTTCATCAGGTCGATGGCGAGCATCTCGTTCTGCTTGATGGTCGAGCCGAGCAGCAGCGGACGCAATCCGGCGAAGCGGAGCTCCATCTTGGAGAGGAAGCGGGTTCCTTCATGAAAGATGCCCTGCTCCCCCAGCCCGATCGGGTGGATGTCGCCGTGGCAGTCGAAAATGGCAAAGGTATCCCCTTCCTTGAGCACCCGTGAACACTCCGCCGCCCGGTCCGAGTTGGCGAGGATGTAATACTTGTCTTCTATCTGGATGACCTCCATGACCCCTCCGGTCCAGCTAGGTTGTGCTGCTGCGCTGCCTGAGCGTCACCAGGTTTGCATTGAGCTCTCTTTCGGCGATCAGCGTCCGGTATATCGCCAGGTGATCCGCGGCCATTCTGGCCACTGCGAACTTTTCCTCGAAGTATCTTCTGCAGCGCATCCTGCTCAGGCTGCCGACCTGCGCCGCCGCCTGTACCGCCCCCTCGATGTCGGGGACGATGAAACCGGAGATGCCGTCCCTGATCACTTCCGGCACCGAGCCCCGGCCAAAGGCGATCACCGGGGTGCCGCAGGACATCGATTCGATCAGCACCAGCCCGAACGGCTCTTCCCAATCGATCGGGAAAACCAGCGCCAGCGCGTTGCCCAGGAACTCCTTCTTCTCCTCTTCCCCGATCTCGCCGATGAACTCGACCAGCGGCCCGTCCAGAAGCGGCTTTATCTCGCTTTCGTAGAAACGGACGTCGGCCTTGTCCACCTTCGCGGCAATCTTCAGCTTGATGCCGCTCCTCCGGGCGATCGCTATGGCGGCCTCCACCCCCTTCTCCGGGGAGATCCTCCCCAGAAAGGCGAGGTACTCGCCGCCGTCCGGGCTAAAGGGGAGCAGGTCGGCAGGAAGGCCGTGGTGCACGGTCCCCTTCCAGTTGATCCAGGGAAGGGGACGGCGCTGGGCGTCGGAGATGGAGATCACCGGCATCTCGGGAAATTCCCGGTACAGCGGGACCAGGTCGGGAATGTCGAGACGGCCGTGCAGGGTGGTCACGTGGGTGAAGCGGTAGCGCCGGCTCAATGGAAAATGCAGGTAGTCGACGTGGTAGTGCAGGACGTCGAACTCGTGGGCCATGCGGCAGACCTGCTCCAGCATCACCAGATGATGCGGCAGGGGGTCGACGCACCCTTTGTCGAGCCGCAGCGAGTTTTTGCAGCAGGGGACCAGGCGGGCCGAGGTCACCGAATCGCCGCTGGCAAAGAGCGTGACCTCGTGGTTCTGGCGCACCAGCTCCTCCGTCAGGTAGGAGACTACGCGCTCGGTGCCTCCGTAATAATGGGGAGGAACGGTTTCGTACAGTGGTGCTATCTGCGCTATTCTCACATTTGGCTCCCGGAGGTGAAAATGAGTCGCGCCGCAAACCGTTTTGATTGGCTTTCTCCAACCCTGCAAATGATAGAGTATTTCGCGGATGAGTCAATAGGGGCGGGAGGTGCGGGAACCGGTGCGGAACCGGTGCGGAACCGGTGCGGAAACTGGTGAGGAACTGGTGAGGAACTGGTGAGGAACTGGTGAGGAACTGGTGAGGAACTGGTGAGGAAGCGGTGAGGAAGTGGTGAGGAAGTGGCTGAAGGTAGAGCGGCCTCAATCCCCCCGTTGGTTACCGTTGAGCTTCTCGAGCGCCTTGCGCTTAAGCTCGCGCCTGCGGGGAGCGCTTACCAGGATATCTTCCAGGAAGGCTATCAGAAAGATGCCGACGGTCAGTAGGACGGCGATCGCCAGGAATTTAAGCCAGAACATGCTGTGGAGCTCCTTTGAGGATCTAGATTTGTCACGGGGGACGCACCCCAATGTGCCCGAAGTCGTGCGGGATGTCAACCCGGTTGCCTTGAGGGCCTGGCAAGTCGGGCCATGCCCGCCGGGGGGGTCATATTAGGCTGGAATAATTGATAAAAATATGTAATAAAGTGACGGCCCTGTTTTTTCGGAAATTACGCAGTTTGCCGGCCGGTTCCATCATCTCGTTCCCAAGCTCCAGCTTGGGAACGCAAATGTATAGAAGCTCCGCTTCAACGCCTCAAAGCTGGAGCTTTGACAGCGATTGCATTCCCAAGCTGGAGCTTGGGAACGAGAAATTTCTCAGGTGGATCTGACCGACTACCCCCTTCAGAAATTACGCAGTTTGCCGGCCGGTTCCAGAGTGGGACGGATGCCAGGTGAAGCTTTCGGGGAGCTCCCCGACTTAAACCAAAGGAGGAATTGTCTATGAAGAGCAGCAAGGTAGTGAGCAGGATCGTGACGCTGACAGCGGCCCTGGCAGCAACCGCAGGATTTGCCTTTGCATCAGGGGGCGGCTCCGGAGTCAGCGCCGACGAGGCGCTGCAAAGACTTCTCGACGGCAACAAGCGTTTTGTCGAAAGCAAGATGACCGCTTCGGCATTGTGCGACCTGCCGGCGCGCGAGAAGCTGGCAACAAGCCAGCATCCCTACGCCATCATCCTCTCCTGCTCCGATTCCCGCGTCCCGCCCGAAATCATCTTCGACAGGGCGTTGGGCGAAATCTTCGTGGTCCGGGTAGCCGGCAACGTCGCCGACCCGATCGTGCTGGGGAGCATCGAGTACGCAGCCGAGCACCTGGGCTCACCGCTCATCATGGTGCTGGGGCACGAGCGCTGCGGCGCGGTGACGGCTACGGTGAACGCCAAGGGAAAACCGGAGGGGAACGTAGGAGCCATCATCAAGGCGATCGAGCCCTCGGCCAAGAAGGCGAAGAAAGATTGTAAGGGGAAACCGGCAGCGGAGGTGGTCGAGTGTGCAGTCGCAGTGAACGCCAAGGCGGTCGCGGCTGATCTCACCAAGAAGTCGAAAGTGCTGGCTCACCAGCTGAAGGAAGGGAAGATAAAGATCGTATCGGCGACCTACGACCTCGACGACGGCAAGGTCACGCTGTTGAAATAGCAATCACTCTCGACAAATCCCATCCCCCGGGGCCGGCTTTCCCCGCCCGGGGGATGGGATTTGTCGCGGATAACGGCATCGCTTAAATCCCCCCCGACCCCCCTTTTTCAAAGGGGGGAGGTTCAATGGGGGGAGATTTCGCAGCCAGCCGCAGCTTCAGGATCAGCCGCTGCTCCAGCTCCGACATCCGTTCCTCCCCGAGTGCGCTCAGCGCCTGCTGCAGCTTCCCGGCGTCTGCGGCAAGCCGCGCCACATCCACCCCCTGGCATACCGGCGCCACCCGGCTCAGGCAGTCGCCGCCGCTTTGCAGCAGGGTGAGAGCGCCCTTGAAGTTGCCGTCACGCCAGTGATGCAGGGCGACCGCCAGTTGCAGCACTCCCTGGTAAAAGTCCCGCAGCTCCCCCTTCTCTCCCACCCAGAGCTCTTCCACGGTCTCATGGCACTCGAACCAGTCACCCCGGTTGAATTCATCGATCGCCCGGAGCAGTTCCTCGGGGGCAACATCCTCACAGCGCCTCACTAATGGACCAGAACCGGATGCAGCCCGGGGAGCACGATCTTGCTCTTGCTGGCGCAGCCGACACAGGAGATGCGGTCCAGGTAAAGGCCGTCCTGAGCGGGGCCGCAGACGGCAGCCGGCGCATCTGAAGAGCCGCCGAACTGCCGGCATCCGGCCTTTCCGGTCACACAGATCCTGCTGATCCGCACCAGGGAATACCTGGTCACGGTACGCGGCTCGAAGGCATCTCCCGCCTTGATGGCTGCGCAGTCCAAAACGGGGACCATGACCCACCACCCCAGCAGGTTCCCCTTGGCGTCGAATTCCTTGTTTGACCTGTCGATCTTCGGGTCGTACATCATCGCCTGGATGTCGCGCAGTATGTCGTCATTGGTACCGCCTGCCGTGAAGATCGGCCTGCCGCAGACTTCCTGGGTCGGCATCTCCTGGCAGACCATGTCGGACATGGTGTGGGTGATGGTGACCGGATGCAGCAGCGAGGTGTAGAGAAAGCGGTCGCTGGCCGGAGCGCCGCTGCGGGGATCCCAGGGCGCGTGGCTCATCCGCCTCTCTTTGATGCTGCAGATCTCGGGATAGCTGCAGGAAGCTTCGCAGGCATCGGAGCAGATGGCGATGTTGGAGCGCGTGCCGGCCGGAATTGCGGCGGTGGCGACGGGGGTGAACCCGAACGAGTCGGTGCCGGTGATCTTGGCCATGAAACTGCCGAGCGATCCCATGCCGACCGAGCTGCTCTCGGCGGTCCGCTTGGTCCTGACCTGCATCGCGTTCACCGGTGTGCCGCCCGCGGTGTAACTGCGGCTGCTTATGTTCCAGAACCCGACTGTGAGGTCATTGTCGCCGGTCAGGGCGTTGCCGTTGCTGTTGGAAAGGCCGACCAGGGCTGCGGCGGCGTGCTTGCCGGAGACCGAATCCGCTGCGGCGCCTCTGGCGGAGGCCTGCACGGTATCGCCTGCCACCTCGGCGATCTTCTTCGGATCGTTTTGCACCTGAAACAGGATGCGCTGCTTGATCGACTGGGCGCCGGTCAGCGCGGCCGTCTCCGCGGCACTTTGCAGATCCTCCTCGCTCACGTACATGTAGCCGATGTCGATGGCGAGGCCCGTCAGCACTAGAAAGACGACGAGCATGATGGTGACGTAGGTGGTATCCATTGCACTTCCTTTCGACGGGATTTTCCGGTTCGACATACTACCATTTTCGACGAAGAAAGGGCCATGCGAAATGCATGGCCCCTATCTTTTTCAGCAGGCGTTTGATCTGCCGTTAAGCAGAGGTGCCAACCTTGACCCGAACGGGTTCTCCCGCAAGTGCAGGGGCCTCGACGGTAACGGCCTTTTTCTCACGCAGGAAGAAGGTGATGATGGTGCCCATGGCAAGGCAGCTGCCGGCAAGGATGAAGGACTTGTTCAGGCCGCCCGGCTGCGCGTTCATCATCTCGGAGACGCGTCCCATGACCAGCCCGCCTACACCCCAGGCGCTGAAGAGTACGCCGTAGTTCAGGCCGTAGTTCTTGAAGCCCCAGTAATCCTTGGCGAAGGAGGGGAACAGCGTCAGGTTGGAGCCGTAGTTGAAGCCGATGAAGGAGGCGAGCAGTACCAGCAGTACCGCGCTGCCGGAGCCGACCACCGGAATGGCTGCGAACATCAGGATCGCCTGCAGGGAGAGCATGATGGTCAGCGTGGCGCGGCGGCCGATCTTGTCGGAGAGCACGCCGGCTACCACGCGGCCGGAGGCGTTGCCGATCGCCATGATGGCGACCGCCACGAAGGCCATCGAGCCCATGCTGTGCTTGGCAAGGCCTGCGACGGAGCCGATCACCATGAGGCCTGCGCCGGCGCCGATGAAGAAGGTGGTCCAAAGCATGTAGAACTTGGGAGAGCGCAGCATCTCTCCGACGCTGGCGTCGTGGACCGCCTTCTTGGCGGGCGCCTTACCGGCGTCTCCCTTTTCGGCAGGCTCGGCCGGCACGAAACCCTTGGGCGGGTTCACCAGGAGGAAGGAGAGGCCGCAGACGACCACCGCGAAGCCGGCCGCCAGGAAGAGCATCGACTTCTGGATCCCGAAGACGCCGAGCAGGTAGCTTGAGAGCGGAGCGATGTAGACCGGCGCCAGACCGAAGCCCGCCACCACGGTGCCTGCGATCAGGCCGGTCTTCTTGGCAGAGAACCATTTGAGAGCCGGAGGGGTTGCGGCCGAGTAGCCGAAGCCGAAGCCGGAGCCCGCCAGCACGCCGAAGCCTGTCACCCAGGCGGCGTAGCTGTTGGAGTAGGCCATCAGCAGGAAGCCGCTTCCTACCAGCAGGCCGCCGATCAGCGCGGTCCGTGCCGGGCCGATCTTGTCCTGGCACTTACCTGCAATAACCATGGAGAAGGCGAAGAAGAGGCAGCAGAGTGCGTAAGGGTCGTTGATGGAGGAGAGGCTCCACTGGAACGCGTCCGGTCCCCCCTTCTCGATGGAAGCCTTGATTGCTCCCTTGAAGATACTCCAGGCATACAACACCCCGAGCGCCAGGTTGATTCCGGTCCCGGCTATGACTACCTGCCAGCCCTTGTTAGTTGACGTTTGTGACATGCCTTTATACCTCCATTAGTGGGTTGATGACGCTTGCCATACCCTTTAGCAACATACATACCAATGTTTTAAAATTTCGTATATATCTGAAATACGCGCAAGATCAACAGGTTAGCTGCCACGTTTTTGGAATGAATCAGGGCCGGCGGAAAAGGCTTTTTCGCACAAGAGCAAAAACGTTTGGGGGGCTGGGGAGAGGCAGGGAAGAGCGATGCACCGTAATATCAGCACGTTGATCAATGCTAATGCATCGCTGGAGGTCATTTGCAGAAATGCAAAAGCGATCCGGTCGTTTTGCAAAATTGAAAAAGGGGGCGTGGCATATCCGTATCCGGTGTGAATAATATTGGCCGACAGCAGGTGAAATCGGGTGAAACCAGTATCGGCCTTACCGCCGCCAGCACCGCCTGCATGCCGGTGCAGACGACAGTTCTTCGTTTTATACATCTGTTGCACCATATTCGCAAGCCGAAGAAGCGGCGATTGCGTATACGTTTACGGGACCCAGCAGCGTCACTAAAAGCTCCCTCCCCCTCCCCCTCCGGACCTCACTGCCATTGAGTTGCCCGATTAGCGTCGATCTTCAGTGAGCTGGGTCCCCCCCCCGCCCTTTTGCAAAGGGGGCGGGGGGGATTTAGTCCCGGTAGCCATACCATAGAGAGCATGTTGCGACAGTGCTGAAATCCCCCTAAATCCCCCTTTGCAAAGGGGGACTTTCTGCGCCACCCATCGATACCTGAAGATCACGCTAATCGGGTAACTTAAAGGCTCCCTCCCCTTCAAGGGGAGGGTTGGGGTGGGGATGGGGTCTGCAGGTCTCCTAATCCTTTTTGCAACAGCTCTTGCATGTCGATCCCCCTTCATTCGGCATGGCGGGCTTGGCAACTTCCAGCGTGCCCAGCTACAAATGAAGCAGGCCGATCCCAATGCTGGAACCGGCCTTGTGCCTACCGATTTCTGTGCGCCAATCATCAACAGAAATAGACTTTACCCCTGCGCTCGGGGCCCCGATAGTTCCTGCCGCCCATACCGCGCACACTGTCGACTCCAACCTGAACCGATTCGCCGTCACTGCGTAGAAAGGAGATAATGGCGGCCTGTTCTATCAGTTCCTGGAGTTCCTCAGCCTTAACCAAGCCGCGGGTTTCATCTGGATATACCACCGGAATTTTCATGGCACCTCCTTATAACTCTTCAATGTCGTCACCGGTAGCAATTCTAGCAATTCGATTCGGGATTTCAAGAAATCTGCTGCGAAAAATGACTCGCCAGGGAGGCCATCTGCTTACCTGATTAGCGTCAATCTTCCGCGGGTTGAAACTCCCCCCTCCCTTGATGGGAGGGGCCGGGGGGCACTGCCATTAAGTTAAGCGGTGATTCCGTGAATCATGTAGGGTGGGCCGTGCCCACCATCAGGATGCGGTTGTGGTGGGCACGGCCCACCCTACCTCTCATTCCCTTAACTTAATGGCAGTGGGGCCGGGGGGAGGTCATGCCAGCTTTTCACCCTCTCCCCACCCCTCCCCCATCAAGGGGGAGGGGTGCTTGCGCAGCGTGCGGAAGATTAGCACTAATCAGGTCTGCTTATGCCTTGCGCCAGATGCCTTTGCCAGACGCCGGCAGGTTCAGGTGACGCGACATGCAAGGGAAGGTCGTGCGGCACTGCCAGGCATTTCCTTAGTTCTTCCACATTACATGCACAATTTGACGGTAGGGTTGCCACATCACCACGAGCGAGCCCGAGAAAACGGGGAGCCGTTAAAAAAGGAGAATCAAGATGAGAAGACAATTCAGGCCTTTGGCACTATTAACCTGCATCACCGCAGCCACCGCCTTCGGCAGCCAGTTCGCAGCCGCCGATACCGGTTCAGCTCCGGGCCGCTCCGAGCTGAGCGGCGGCCAGCACAAACATAAGGGCCACCGTGGAGAGAAGCAGCATGAGAAAATGGCCAAGGAACTGGGTCTCACGGATCAGCAAAAAAGCAGGGCGAAGGCGCTCCGGGAAGCAAACCGGGCTGAAAACAAGCCCGCTTTCAGCGCACTGATGACCGAGAAGCGGCAGTTGCGAGCGCTGGTACACTCGGGGAGCGCCGATGAGGCAGCCATCCGGGCACAGGCTGCCAAGGTAGCCTACGCGGAGGCGGACCTGGCTGTCAAGAGGGCGCAGGCGTCCAGGCAATTCCTCGACCTGCTCACCCCGGATCAGGCGGCCAAATACAAGGAGATGCAGGCCAAACGGGAATCGAGGCCGAAGCGCTTCGGGTCCTGCGATGATAAACGAGGGGACCATAATCAAGAGAAGTAGGAGGTAACTTCGCTCCGAAACCAAGCCGCACCGAGCGCCCCGATCCGGGAGCCAGGTGCGGCTTTTTTTCAGGGTACGCCACAAACAGCACGCCTCCACGCCCCCATGTCCTCTCCCTAATTCTACTTTGTCACATTGCCACTCTTGTCCCATCCCCATCCCCACCCTAACCCTCCCCTTGAAGGGGAGGGGATTTTATGGCCCCTCCCTCCTCAAGGCTTGTCAGCCGAAGCCTTGGCGAAGGCTGAGGGAGGCTGGGAGGGGGGTGCGGCGCTTCCTCATTGAGATTGCAACACGGTCAGGCGTACAATTAGGTAGATCTCAACAGGGAGGTGACGGAGATGATGCGACGCCTATTGCTTCTGGCTCTGATGGTCGTATTTATCGGTGGCTGCTCCACCTATCCCGACATCAGCCGCCAGCGACTGGAGACCCTGCCGCAACGGTACTCACAGTTCGACCTGGTGCTGGCCTGGGAAACCAAAGTGGTCGGGGACCAGACCCTGGTCGAGGGGGCGGCGAAAAATGTGCGCTACGCTTACATGTACGATCTGGAGATATGGGTTGCCGTAATGGATGCTGCGGGAAAGGTGGTGGCCCGCTCGATGACCTTCGTGATTCCGAGCCAGTTGAGCATGGACGAAATAACCGAGTTCGGGTTGAAGCTCCCGGTTGCCGTCGCGCCGGGGACCAGGCTTCGTTTCACCTATAAATACCGAAGCAATGATGGGGGGGACGGGGATCTGTTTGGCGGCGGCCTGCACAGCGGCATGAACTGGATGCAGAGTTTCGATGCCGTGGTACCCACCCCATCCCCACCCCTCCCCTTGAAGGAGGGGGAGTTTTCTCAGCGCAAGATCGGCGGTAATCAGGTCAAGTAAAGGAGATCGAGGTAGACCGCGCCCGCATCATGACGGCGGGCACGCCCCATCCTACACGAGGGAATCCATTGAGGGGGGTTATGGCATGCGCTGTAGCCCCCTTCGCCCTTCCGGAGCCCGCTGCTGCGTTCTCCCTCACCTCTCGCGCGCTCCCGTTGTAAATACAGACCCTTCGGCTACACTTGGGACTTGCTCAAAATCGTGCTGCAGGATCGATTTGCTGACGGCGGCGAACGGCGCATTTACCGCTGCTAAAGCCGGGACAGGTGAACCAACTGGATCAGTGGATCGACACTCAGACGCACGGGGAGGTAATGATGCTTACCCACAACCTTGGCTATCCGCGCATCGGCAGACACCGGGAACTGAAAAACGCCTGCGAGCGCTACTGGGCGGGACAATCCGGCGCCGAAGAGCTTGCCGCGGCCGGCATGGAGCTCCGCAAGGCCCATTGGCAGGCTCAGCAGCAGGCTGGCATAGATCTCATTCCTTGTAACGATTTTTCCTTTTATGACCAGATACTAGACATGACGCTGGCCCTTGGAGCCATACCGCCTCGCTACGCGCAGCTTGCTGCCGGTCCGGAGCGCTACTTCGCCATGGCAAGGGGATACCAAAAGGACGGCATCGACATCATCGCCATGGAGATGACCAAGTGGTTCGACACCAACTATCACTATATCGTCCCCGAGTTCAGCCGGGCGCAGAATTTCCGACCGGACCCGTCCAAGGTGATCGGCGAGCTGGCGGAGGCCAAGGCGCTGGGAATCGGGGCCAAGCCTGTGTTGATCGGCCCGGTGAGCTACCTTTTGCTGGGCAAGGAAAAGGAACCGGGCTTTCACCGCATGGAGCTGCTGGAAGGCCTCCTGCCGGTTTACAGCGACCTGCTGAAAGCGCTTCACCAAGCGGGCGCCGATCTGGTCCAGATCGATGAGCCGTTCCTGGCGCTCGATCTCGACGACCTGACGCGTGCCGCCTATAGGTGCGCCTTTGCCCGGATAAGAGACGCGGTCCCGGAGCTGAAGGTCATCCTGGCCACCTATTTCGAGGCTCTTCGGGACAACGTGACTCTGGCTGCGGGACTCCCCGTTCACGCCTTGCACCTGGACCTGGTCCGGGCGCCGGAGCAGCTGGACCCTCTCCTGGCCGTCATCCCCCGGGGGCTCAGCCTGTCGCTTGGCCTGGTCGATGGCCGCAATATCTGGCGAAACGACCTATCGGTGTCGCTTGGGGTCGTGGAGCGGGCCGTCACTGCCCTGGGCGAGCAGCGCGTGATGGTCGCCCCCTCCTGTTCGCTGCTGCACGTCCCCTACGATTGCACGATGGAAGACGATGCGGAGCTATTGCCGGTACAGATCCGGAGCTGGCTTGCCTTTGCCAGCCAAAAGCTCGATGAGGTCAGCGCCATCGCCTCACTGTCCGCGAAGCAGGGTCAAGCCGACCGCGGCCGGCGCCTGGCAGAAAACAGGGGGGTGATCGAAAGCCGCCGGGGCTCGGCGCTGATACACAAGCCGCAGGTCAAGGCGCGGGTCGAGGCAGTGACGGCGCAAGATCTGCGACGGGAAAGCCCGTTTGCGATCCGGCAGCGCAAGCAGCAGCAGGCGCTGAAACTGCCGCTGTTTCCCACGACCACCATCGGCTCCTTTCCCCAGACCGCGCAGATCAGGAAACTGCGTTCCCAGCTGAGCCGGGGAAAACTCTGTGAAACGGCATACTGCGCGGCTTTGGAGCATGAAATAGAGCAGGCGATCCGCTTTCAGGAGGAAATCGGGATGGACCTGCTGGTGCATGGCGAATTCGAGCGCAACGACATGGTGCAGTATTTCGGGGAGCAGTTGGAGGGATGCTGTTTCACGCAAAACGGCTGGGTGCAGAGCTTCGGCTCGCGCTGCGTCAGACCGCCGGTCATCTACGGAGATGTGGAGCGCAAGGGGCCCATGACCCTGCGCTGGAGCCGGTTCGCCCAGTCGCTCACCGGAAAGCCGGTCAAGGGGATGCTGACCGGCCCGGTCACCATGCTGCAATGGTCCTTCGTGCGAGACGACCAGCCCCGGCGCGACACCGCCATGCAGATCGCCCTGGCGATCAGGGACGAGGCGAGCGATCTGGAAAAGGGGGGGCTCGCCGCGATCCAGATCGACGAGCCGGCCTTTCGCGAAGGATTGCCGCTGAGGAGAAGCGACCGCGATGCCTACCTGCAGTGGGCTGTGGACTCCTTTCGCCTGGCGACCTCGAGCGTGCGCGACGAGACGCAGATCCACACCCACATGTGCTACTCGGAATTCAACGACATCATCGTCAACATTGCGGCCATGGATGCCGACGTGATCACCATCGAGACATCACGCTCCCAGATGGAGCTACTGCAAGCCTTCAAGGATTTCCAGTATCCGAACCAAATCGGCCCGGGGGTCTACGACATCCATTCGCCGCGCATCCCCTCATGCGAAGAGATGCTGGAGCTGCTTGAGCGCGCGCTGCAATCGGTACCAAAGGAGAGGCTCTGGGTGAATCCGGACTGCGGATTGAAGACCCGGGGCTGGGAAGAGACCCGGGCCGCACTTGCCAACATGATGGCAGCAGCCCGCAGGCTGCGCGAGATGCATGCTTGAATCCGTGAAAGGTGAAGGGTGAAAGGTGAAGGGTGAAGGGTGAAAGGTGAAGGGTGAAAGGTGAAGGGTGAAAAAATCTCTTCACCTTTCACGGTTTATTCACCTTTCACCTTTCACCTTTCACGGTTTATTCACCTTTCACGGTTTATTCACCTTTCACGGTTTATTCACCTTTCACGGTTTATTCACCTTTCACCCTTCACGTTTTTTGGGCACGTTCGATCCGGTCGGTGACTTTATCGATAATCATTTCCGCTTCGGATGTGGTCAATCCCACACCAGGTTTGTTCCCCATCCAATGCGTCACATCATCCTTCGGGGTGGTCAGCGGCTGCGGCAAGGAAGGACCGTTGACCCTCTTGCCGTTAACATAGAGCATCGCCTTGTATTCACCCTGATGCCGGACCAGGGCGAAGGTAGCATATGCTCCGTTTGATAGCACCTTGTTCAACAACTCTCTCTCTATTATGGGCTCGCTGTCAGAGTAAAGCCGGTACCAGTCCAAATCAGCCATTTCGTTTCTCCCTGCGGCAGAGGGTCCATTCTGAACAGAGCCGGAATAGGGACCACTTCATACACTATCCTTCAGCAAGAAAGGTAACACATTTCTTGATGCTTATGATCGGTCGCCGGATAAAACTCCGGTTTTGTGAAGAAATGCCGCGTTGCGCACAGCGAACTGCTTGGAGCAGTTTAACACCCAATACTTCGGGCTGCCACCGCCTCGATGGAATATCGGGGGTGTAAAGGCCCCCGAAAAAATATATAATGGCTCAGGAATGCCGATACCCGAGCATCCTGCAACTGGCGGGATGCTCCATAGCAAACTAACGATGTAGCGGCACTACCAATTCAGAGGATAGAGCACGAGTCATGGCCAATAGCGATGAGACCAGGGAGGTTGCAGCGCCGGCAGCTGAGACTGTCCAGGAACAGGCGCCACTGCGGGCAACCGATGAGCAGTTCCGCATGATGGTGGAACAGGTTAAAGAGTATGCCATCTTGATGCTGGACCCTCAGGGGCACATCATCTCCTGGAATGCCGGAGCCGAGCAGATCAAAGGGTATCGCGCCGAAGAGGTCATCGGAAAGCACTTCTCCATCTTCTATCCCAAGGAGGAGGTGAAAGCCGGGACGCCTCAAAGGCAACTTGAAATCGTGAAGGCGCTGGGGAGCCTGGACCTGCAGGGGTGGCGCCTGCGCAAGGACGGCAGCCGCTTCTGGGCCAGCGTGACCATCACCGCGCTTCTGGACGGAGAAGGGAAGCCGGTCGGCTTCGTGAAGATGGCACGAGACGTCACCGAGAGCCGAAGCATGGAGGAGGCGCTGCAGAAGAGCCGCAACATGCTGGAGCGCCTGTTCGAAACCGCGCCGGACGCCGTCGTGGTCGTCGACGGCAATGGCTCGATCCGCAAGGTGAACCAGCAGACCGAAATACTGTTCGGCTACATGCGCGAGGAATTGATCGGCCAACGCATCGAGCAGCTGATCCCGGAGCGCTACCAAAAGCGCCACCGTCAGCACCGTCGCAGTTATTTCGAGGACCCGCGCGCACGCAAGATGGGGATCGGATTGGAACTGTACGGCCGCAACCAGGACGGCAGGGAGATCCCGGTCGACATCATGCTGAACCCGATCGAGACCAACGAAGGGACCTGGGCCTTCGCCGTCATCCGGGACATAACGCAGCAAAAACAAAGCGATGCCAAGATCTTCGAGCTCAACCTGGCGCTGAAAAACCAGGTCGACCAACTGGCCGCGATCAACAGGGAACTGGAGGCTTTCAGCTATTCGGTATCGCACGACCTGCGCGCTCCCTTGCGCCACATCATCGGCTTCGTGGACCTGCTGAACAGCAAGGGGCCGGTCGGGCTCGACGACAAGAGCCGCCATTACCTGCAAGTGATCACGGAAGCGGCGCAGAAGATGGGAACCCTGATCGACGACCTCCTGGCATTCTCCCGGATGGGTCGCGCCGAGGTCATGAAGACCAAGGTGGATCTCACCCAGCTGGTAAAGGAAATCAGCAGGAATCTGACGGAAGAGGCCAAGGGAAGGAAGCTGGAATGGGAGATCTCGCCGCTGCCGGCGGTCGTCGGGGACTGCGCCATGCTGCGTCAGGTGGTGTACAACCTGATAGCCAACGCCATCAAGTTCACCCGGCCGCGTAGCCTTGCCAGGATAGAGATCGGCGCGCTGGACCGGGAAAATGAAACCCACTTCTTCGTCAGGGACAACGGGGTCGGCTTCGATGCCGCCTACATCAACAAGCTGTTCGGACTGTTCCAGCGTCTGCACAGGACCGACGAGTTCGAGGGAACCGGTGTCGGTCTGGCCATCGTGCAGCGCATCATATCGCGGCACGGCGGCAGGGTTTGGGCCGAAGGCGCGGTAGACGGCGGAGCGACCTTCTGGTTCACCCTGCCAAAGCACGAGAGCCGCGGCTAGGTGGAAGCCCTGGAAGGTGGCGCGATTTGCGCGGGCGGTCCCATCAAAGCTTGTTGCGAAGCGTATCCTTGAGCTCGAGAATGGCCAGAGCCTGAATGTAACTTCCGAGGAACTCGATGTTCTTGAAGGCGACACCCTCGCCGAAATAGTCATCTATCTCGTGTATGGCCTGCTTCATCAACTTTTGGGCTGGTGTGAGTTTGGCGATTTCGGGATTCATACTCCGCTCCCCCTTATGATTGGTTTTGGTCCTGCCTTCTCCTTATATCAGAGTGGCGTAATGAATAAAACCATTTTAAAAGCAGAGGCCGAGAGAGTCAATGCATGCCGGAAAAATCCGATTCCTGCAGGACCCGTTGCCGCCCCGATCACTCAAAGCAGGCGAGGCGAATTTTGTCTTTGCCAATGCGGCCCTGATCGGGGTACTCTGCAGCGAAAGCAGATTCCAGCTGAGCTCCATACCTATATTTTAATGCTATGAACGACATGGTGCCATGAAAATCCTCTTCGTCTCGCTTTTCCTGCCCCAGGAGAAAGCCTACCACGCGGGCGGCCGTTACGTCTACGAGCTCCTGCGCCGCCTCTCGCCTCATCACGAGATCCACCTCGCCACCAGGGTCGAGGAGGGCGAGCTCCCCTGTATTTCCGGGCTCGCCCCTTTCTGTGCGCGAGTCCACCCTTTCAGCTATCCGCAGGTCGTGAAGAGGAATCTGGCCGGGAGACTGCGCCTTATCGCCAACTATCTGGCCTTCAGCCGCTTCGCGAACCGGCTGATCAGGGAGGGGGATTACGATCTGGTGCAGGTTGAGTGGGTGGAGACGGCCATCCTGATCTTCCGGGGCAAGACCCCCATGGTACTGGACGCCCACGACGTGATAACCAAGCCCGCCGAGCGGGCCTTTCAGCGCAGCCGCGGCCTGCAGCGCCCGTTGCAGTTTGCCAGGTTTCAGGTGGTGCGCGCCGCCGAGAAATGGATCATGTCGCGCTTCGACCGGGTCTTCACCCTCTCGGAATTCGACCGGCGCTATCTGCTCCTCCTCTCCCCCGCCGTTCCCGTTGTCACCGTCCCGATTCCAGCCGGACTCGACCTGAAGCCGACCCGTTACCCGCGGGTTGAGCAGCGGCTGCTGTTCCTCGCCTCCTACAAGTACCGGCCGGAAAACGTGGCGGCAGCGCTCTGGTTTCACCGCCTGGTGCTGCCGCTGGTACGGCGCGAGTTTCCCGGCGCCGAATTCGTGATCGCGGGATTCGGGCCGCCCGAGCAGCTCCTGCAGCTGGCAGAGCACGATCCCGGCACCAAGGTCACCGGCTTTGTCGACGACACCGACGAGCTCTACAAGAGCGCCTCGGTCTTCGTGGCGCCGATCCTGACCGGCGGGGGGATCATCGTCAAGGTGCTCGATGCCCTTGCCGCCGGCACGCCGGTGGTGACCACCAGTTTCGGCAACGAGGGGATCTCCGCCCGCCCCGGCCTCGACCTGCTGGTAGCCGACACCCCCGAGGCGTTTGCCGAGGCCGTGATCACCCTGTTCAGGGACCAGGCAGAAGCCGGGCGGATCGCGGCAAACGGCAGCGCGTTCGTGGCCCGGCATTTCAGCCTGGAGGCGGTGCTGGACCGGATCGAATCGGAGTACCGCGAGCTGGTCCGGCAGGCGTAGCCCTTTTTTGACTAGCACCCCACCAGCTATGCAGCGCTTGGTCGGAGACAAACTTCATTTCCGTAGGCACCTGCCCACTCTCCTCCCCCCGGAGGGGGGAGGAGAGGGAGGGGGGAAGACAGCGGCTTCTGCGAAGAAGCGACCACTTTCCCCCTCCCTAGCCCTCCCCCTCCGGGGGCACTGCCATTAAGTTAAGGCGTCTCCCCCCTTTGCAAAGGGGGGCGGGGGGGATTTGGCCCAGGCTGCAACAAAGCCCAAGCTCGCAACAGAGTTGAAATCCCCCTCAATCCCCCTTTGCAAAGGGGGAGGCCTTCAACTGGCACATCATTGGCTGAAGATGAGCACCATCCTTAACTTAATGGCAGTGCCCTCCGGGGGAGGGGACAATATGGCGCCTGGATCGACCTATTGCTGTAACTTTCTCAGAAGCACCAATCTCCCGCCGGGCCGAAAAAGCTCCCTACCCCTTCAAGGGGAGGGTCGAGGCGGGGATGGGGTTCCCTACTCGGCTTCCAATTCCTCTGCCGCGACAAGCGGTGCGCCGAACAAACCCACCTCTTCAGATTCAGCATCAAACTCTTCCGCATCGAGATACGGCTCCGCTCTGCGGCCGAACAGCGAGATCACCTTCCCGGAAAAAAGTCCCGAGACCGCGGCAAGGAGCACCGTCACCACGATCCCGCTCAACTGGGCGGCGCCGTTGATGCCGGTCACCACGAAAAGCGCCGCCAGGCCTCCGAACAGGCCGGGCAGGCCATGGAGATAGAGCACGCCGCAGGTATCGACCCTGGCAACCAGATCGGTGAGTTTCCCCTGGATGACGGCAAAGCCGAAGGTCGATACCACACCGGCCAGAATGCCGATGCCGAAGGCTGCGCCAGGTGAAGCAAGATCGCAGGTCGAGCCGATGGCGACTCCACCGGCGAGCGTCGCATTGGCGATGTCCGCCGCCGATATTTTCCCCCTCAATTTGACGGTGGCGAAATAGGTGGCGAGGGTCGATCCGCAGAGCGCCAGGATAACGTTGACCGCAGTCTTCGGGACCTCCGCCGGAACGACCAGGGCGGCACAGAAGCTCGGCCAGAACACCCACAGGACCATGCTTCCCAGCAGAGAGTACCTGTCGCTTGTTTCGTCGCACTCGATGGCAGTCTCGTATTCCTTTCTGGTAGTCATGCAAGCGGCAACACCCAGGCCGAAAATGGCGCCGAAGGCGTGAATCACAATGGAGCCGCCGGTATCCACGACCTTGTCAGTGATCAAGCCCAGGCCGCCTTTCAGGACAATCCATTCGTTTAACGCGTAAAAAGGCACGAACAGCATGCCCAGCAACAGGTACTGGTTCATTTTCAGACGGCCCAGTACTGCACCGGCGCAGATCAACAGACTTGCGGCGGCGAATTCCGCCAGTATGAGCTGGTCGATTACCGACTCGGAGCCGCCCTGATTGAAGAGACTGTCTTTGAGGAAGTAGAGCGGGATGGAGATACTGACGAGCAAATAGGTTGCCGTGATCGCTGACCGGCCGTATCTTTTGACAAAGACCATCAAGAAGCCGAAGCCGACAAGCAACATCGCCATGATGTGAATGGCCCGGTTGTACTTTTGGACATCTGTCAGTTCGGTGAGGTTGGTCGCCGGCGATTCCCCGGCAAGCGACACCCCCGATAGGGTTAACAGCACCGTGACCATGACAAGCAAGCAGTTGACGCATTTCTTCATACCAATTCACCTCGTTGTGAAAAGTGCCCCCGCGAAGGGGTATTGAAGCGGCGACTACGTTGTCGCCTGAGTAAATGGTGCTGCGCAGTTCCTATTGCGGGGGGGCAATCTCAGAGTATGGTCGTCAATCTCTCCGTCTGGCAAATGGTTTACTGAAGTCGGCGGGAAGGTTTCTGTCATATATATGTCAATGCTTACAGAATGTAAATTAAAATAAAGACAGCGGAAAGGGCTGTGAAACGATGTTTTCCTCTGCTTGTCCTCTTGATTTTAATCCTGAACCGGACCGACCCCACCCATCAGAGGGGCGAGTTCGCGCTTGAGCTGCTCGGTAAGCTCCGAAATAGCCTCTATCCGGGCGGCTATCTGCCTGGCCTCTTCGGCATTGGTTTCTATCAGCATCCCCGCCTCCCTGATGAAACCCTTTACGCCTTCGGCCGCCTTCAGCTGCTGCAGGAATTCCACCTTGAGATTCTTGGCCTTTTCGCTATCATCCACGACGCTCTTCAGATACAGTTTGTTGCCTCTGGCCTGGTCCTGGGACGATGCGGTGATTTTCTGGGCCAGCTCCTTCATCCTTTCCAAGGTCCGGACCATGAGCGCCGTACCGCGCTCCTGTTCCTGGATGGAACTGGTGATCTGCTTGACCCGCGCCAGGTTTTTCCCGACCTCATCGGTGATCATGCGGGATTCAACCGCCTGCTCTTCGGTGGCAATGGCGATCTTTTTGACCATATCCGAGGCTTCGGCGGCGCTCTCCTCGATCTTGACCAAGGCGTCGGCGGCCTGCGCCGCTATCCTGACCCCTTCCTTGACCCGGACCGTGCCCTGGCTCACGCTGCGCTGCACCGTACCGGTCTCCCTTTGGATGTCCTTGACCAGCAGATCTATCTCAGCGGCCGAGTTGGCCGTTCGCAAGGCGAGGGATTTCACCTCGTCGGCGACCACGGAAAACGCCCTGCCGTGCTCGCCCGCCTGGGCTGCGATGATGAAGGCGTTCAGCGAGAGGAGGTTCGTCTGCTGGACCACCTCCTGTATCACGGTGAGGATCTCGCCGACCCGCGCCGACTTCGCTGCCAAACCGTTTATGCAGAGCGAGGACTCGTTGTTGGCCCGCTCTATCTCCGTCATCGCCTGGCGGGTCGCCTCCATGGAACGCATCCCTTCCTGAGCCTTCAGCCTGACGTTGTCTGAACATTGGCTGGAGCGCAGGGCGTTGTCGCGGACCGCGCCGATCGCGGCGGAAATCTGGAAGATCGAGGTTGAGGTCTGCTCGGTGGAATGGGTGAGCCCCTCTATATTGCCGCGGGTTTGGCGAATGGAGTGGGCCATCTCGGCAACGGAGGCAGTGGTCTCGATGACCGCTGCGGAATACCCCTTGATTGTTTCGGCGATGGCATCGGTCGTTGCACTCATCTCTGCTGCAATGTTGGCCCGATCGTCCGACCGGGTGGTGAGATCCTCGGTTTCCACCAGCATTTTTTGAAACGACTCATGCATCCCTTCCGCTGCGTCCTGGGTTCGGCGCACCTCTTTGACCTGTTTTTCGTTTCCGGACTTCAGCTGACGCGACGCCCGGGAGAGCTCCTGGTACAGGGGGACGATGTCGATGATCAGCGCCGAGATGTTCTCCACCATGGCGAGGACCGACCTCATCAGCCTGTCATAGCCATCGGAGAGCATCTGAAGCTCGTCCCCCCCCTGGGCGCCGCTCTCGTTCTCCCGGCCTCCGACGATCCTGCTCAGCGTTTCCCACTGACTTTCCAGGTACAGTCGCATGACCTGCTTTATGATGTAATAGCAAAAAGTGCCCACCAGAAACCCGGCAGTGAGGCAGCCAAGTACATACAGCGGCGAGAACGCCTTGATCCCGAAGAACAGGAAGGAGTAAAAAGGGAAAACCGCCCCCATGATGAGCCCGAACGAGATCATGAAATAATAGGTGCTTTTCAGCGAGGAGAGGTATTTTTTCAAGAACATGAAGGCTCCGGTCGGGTGAATCGGCTGTCTCAGGAAACCATGAATAACATAGTTCATGGAAATGTGCAAAACAGTACATATAACCTTGTCTTGAAGGCGCGAGAAGGACACAGGAGGAGAAAGGCCTGAAGCGTTGACGGAAGGCTGGCGAGAGCGGTCACGAGGCATGAAAGAAGATGCTGTGAGCACAGCGAATCGGAGGGCGTGACTAAGTGGAGATAGAAGCGCATGAACGCATGAACGCATGGACGACCCATTCTTTACTTCCGTAAGGGAAGAAAGGCAATGCCCCGCAGCATTGGCAGAGCCTAGCACAGATCCGAGCAAATCGAATCTCGCCCGGATGCACCGCAAATGGACCGCAACTTCAATAAAAATCGTAACTTGTTCTTTCAAATGAAGTGGTATTTCGTTGTGAATCATTAACCTTGCATGATATGCTGCCGGTCCAGTAAGAAAAGACCTCACCCTTTTGCGCCACCGGTCCATGAAAACTTGGCGGGTTCAAGTCAGGTCCGCGGGGCCAGAAGACCAGCACTAAAGGCTGGCTGTGGTTAGCGTGCGACTTCGGCATGCCTAAACAGCCGGTGTGAAGTGAGCCGGGAAAGAACCTTGCCAATACTGAAAATACTCCGCCACAAAAGCGTATACGTGTTGATGCCTTTTCAACCCTGACCGGCGTGAAAAATGAACGGAGCTATATCCAAAACAAAGGCTGTGCCCTTACCCCCCTTTGCAAAGGGGGGCAAGGGGGGATTTTGCCCACCTGAGCTGACTAAATCCCCCTCGATCCCCCTTTGTTAAAGGGGGAAGGTCCCATTTTTGACCAGTACCTTTGTTTGGTAGATAGTTCCGAAAATGAACTATCTGTAGATACGTAATTGGCATCTACGCGTAGATGCTTTCATATACAGATAGATGCTTGCATATACCCGTAGATGCCTTCATCTAACCGATCAATTACATCGTTGTAACAATAGAGAGACAACAACATTGATACTAATACTTTAAAAGAGAAGAGAAGGATCAAGGGGGACAGGATGAAGTTGTTGAAAGTAGTACTTATTGTAGCGGCGTTTGGCGTTTACGGGACTTCTTATGGGGCATCGGAACCGGTGCTTTCACCAGATGGAGTAAAAACGTCGGTAAAAATAGATGGCTTCAAGATTTTCAAACAAACAGACGATAACAGTTTCTCAGTTCATGGGAATTGCGGAATATTTTCAATTGACTTAGACGGAATAGAGCCAACCTTCCGTGAGCCAGGTTTTGCAATATATAAAGGTATTAAGCTTGGTAATCCTAAAACTAGTTATAGTTTTACCTCAGGCGCTACAGAAGATAGGATAAAAGGAAATTATGAATTAGGCGATTGGTTTGTAAAAATGGTTTGCCTAGGGAGTAAGAACGATAAGAAATTAATTCTGGAAAGTTATGTGGACATGGGGGCGACAAATGAGCCGTCCCCCCTTAGCTATGTCATCAATGCTTCTACTGGACAATTAATAACGGATAAATGTGACAAGAATTGTATTGCCAAATATTCGACATCATCATTGGCATTGGCAGCCATACCTGGCAATGAGTTTTTAAATGCGAAAGTATATGCAATAACGCCTGAAAATGGTGTGCACGTAGGTGGATATGTTACCCTAGAGGAATTTGTCGAAGTAGGCCTCAAAAAAGGTGTCTGGAGAAAAGGTGATTCAAATCAATGGATATATAAAGTAGTCACAAACGATAAAGTAAAAAGGCAAAAAGATGATGCTTCATTCTCATTTGTCAAAGTAAATGGTGACGAAAAAGAACCGAATAAGGTTATTCTGGAGAGAATTGTCGTAAATGGTATTGAGCATAATTCCTATAAAATTTACGATTTTTTTCTACAAATATATGCGAATCTGCCTACATATAAAAATATCGAATCACAGGCAGATGATATGAGAAGGCAGGAAGAAACATCTTCAAAAAATGCAAAATATCAAAAACTTGTTAATTCAATATGGGGGAAGTATGTCGATGACAATAACTTTCTACAATTATCAAAACTAGCTAACGGCAAAATGAGCTTTGAGATCGAAACAAGATCATTCGATTATGATACCCAAAAAGATAATGTTACTCAGTGTAGAATTAAAAAAGAAATTGCCTACAGTTTTGTTGAAGAAGATGAAGGGACTCGATTTAAGGCCATTTACTATGAAGATGACTGTGACATCAGAATTACAGCGTCACCCTATACTATGGGCCGAGATGACATTTACGACAAGGCAGCGATCGAAGTTAGGGGAACATGTAATAAATATGATATGAGGGGGGGGAGGAATGAAGGGTGTACATTCAACGATATATATATGAGAGAAAAGCCTGAAGTTGAGAAGAAGTCAGAATGGAGATGACCTTACCCATTGCGTTGGAGGCGGACCAAGCTTGAGTGATCCGTTCAGATAACCCAAAAGCATTAGGCAGCTTTTCTGTGTGCTTCAAGCACCGACAATGCTGCTGGGTCATGGTCGAGTAATAACAGAGCAGTGCTTATCGCCCGACTGGGCAGCAAGTCGCCGCTTTCGTATTTTTGGAAAGCCCGCGGGCCGCCGCCGTTCAAGGAACCTGCTTGTTCCTGTGAAAGATGGAGTTTCTTCCGAATACGGCGAATTTCTACCGGCTCCAGCAGTCCTTCACAACCAGCCTTAAGGAGATTCAACTTCCGATCAGAAATTTTCATATCCTCACCGGTATGGATACCCTCCTCTGATTGGTCGCAGTACCTGAGCCCGGGGGTCAGGTACTGCTTCTTGATGTTTTAACCGAGCCGCTGAAAAAAGATCAAGATACAAGACCTGACCCTCTGGCCTTGAGAATCCGGCGAGATGGACGAGGTCATCGACGCCATCCTGAACCACGCCAAACAGGGAATCATCAGAGTCTACAACCAGTACCGCTACGACAAGGAGAAGCGGTCAGCGCTGGAGAGTTGGGGACGAAAGCTGCAGAGCATCGTCAGCGGCAAAGCGGCAGGCAGGGTGATCTCCTTCACGGCGGCGCGGGAAAGAAATTAACAGATTCGCTTGACTTAATCCGCCAATGGCGGATAATTGAGGACCATGGTATTCATCGAGACCCCGACATTCACCAAAACAATCAACGACCTGCTTACAGACGATGAATACCGCTTATTGCAGAACGAACTCACTCAGAACCCGGAAGCCGGCGACATCATACCGGGCGGAGGGGCGGGGTCCGCAAAATTCGATTTGCCATTCAGGGGAAAGGGAAGCGCGGCGGGGCAAGGTTGATCTACTACTGGCAAAAATCGAAAGACCGGACCTTCATGCTGGCTGCATACGCGAAGTCGAAGCAGACCAATCTTGACCCGGAACAGGCTGCGCTCTTCAAGATGCTGGTTAAGGAGTTGGAGCGACATGGATAAAGAACTATTTGAGCAACTGACACAGAGCATGAAAGAGGCAATTTCCATCGCCAAGGGAGACATGGAGCCTTCCCGTATCTTCACGGTCGAACCACCGGATGCGAAGGCAGTCCGGGAGAAAACCGGGCTTTCGCAATCCGAGTTTGCGCAGATGATCGGCGTAAAGGTCAAGACCTTGCAGAACTGGGAACAGCACCGGCGGGCTCCCACCGGCGCGGCGGCGGCACTTCTGACGATCTTTGACCGCGCGCCGGATATGGCAGTTAAAGCACTCCACAAGGCGGCGTAAAAGCTACCCGGAAAAAAAGTGAGAAATTTGAAAGCCGCCATAAAAAGTTGGGAAAACTCGAACGAGGGACCCGCGACATCCTGCGCAAGTTCGACCAAGGCATTTCCCCTCGAGCAGGCTATAGTGCGCAGCGGCGGAGCGACAGCGAAGACCGTCTGCCGCCACCTGGTTGTACTTCTATTTTGGCATTTTCAACTCTTGACCGTGGTACCATATTGTGGTACTGAAAAGCTGTGAGACGAAAGAATCTCAAAACATTGCAAGCCCTATTTGCTCATCCCGTCCCTGGAAACATTCAGTGGTCGGATATTTTGGCTCTCTTTAGAGAGCTTGGGGCTGAGATCACTGAACGCGAAGGGTCCCGCATCGGGGTTCGCCTCTTTGGCGACCGGCGAGTATTTCACCGACCGCATCCTTCGCCAGACACTGATAAGGGAGCTGTCACCTCCATCCGCAAGTGGCTTGAAGAAAATGGAGTCAACCCATGAATAACATGAACATCAACGGATATGACGCAGTCATTTCATATGATTCGGAAATCAATATGTTCCGGGGAGAGTTTGTCGGAATCAATGGTGGCGCAGACTTTTACGCACGTACCGTTGATGATCTTCGGAAAGAGGGAGAAATCTCTCTCAAGGCTTTTGTCGAAATGTGCGCCGAAGAGGGAGTTGAGCCGCGCAAACATTTCTCCGGAAAGTTCAATTTGCGAGTTCCTCCTGCCCTTCATCAGCGACTTGCTACTCAAGCTGCCGCTCATGGCAAAAGTATCAATGCCTGGGTAGTTGAACTATTATCTGAGTGTGCGACGCACGGTCACTGAGTAACGCCAAATTCCGTATCCTTTCTCGTTATTGTATTCCTTTTCCCTTCTTCTTGTACAACGCTCGCCTGACCGGCTTGACCGGTCCAGGCGATTTGTTGGGAATCCATGGGCTTTCACCCGTCAACAATCAGACTTTCTCGGCTCAATCCGGCTTAGATACAGCTGCTTCGATCACTTACGCAAACTTGATCGCCTTACGACCACTTACACCGGCTTCCGTAC